>Ga0206678_10000223_pt1 | contig 35676 bp, 38 predicted proteins | sample M180m12015metaG_FD_155453 | JGI IMG/M metagenome (GOLD analysis project Ga0206678, IMG submission 155453) | Ammonia-oxidizing marine archaeal communities from Monterey Bay, California, United States - M1 80m 12015 | ecosystem: Environmental > Aquatic > Marine > Intertidal zone | place: USA... | reverse complement strand
TGATCTTTATTTGGCCACCAAACGCTTGCCCCTAAACCTTGACAAGAAACCCCAATCCAAGGATTTCCATTTCCATCCTTCTTCCAAGAAAAACCACCATCCCAAGGAGCATTTACAGCCTCTCTTGGGTAACCTCCATACCAAACTTTTATATTGGCTTGTTCTCCTTTTTTAAGCACTCTTGGGAAGTTAATAAGTACTGCATCAAACTCACGACTAAATTCAAGTTCACCTTCTTCAAACTCAATACGCATTACTTCCATATTCTGAGCTAAATCAATTTGCATTTTATCAAAATCAGAAACAACTGTAAAGTGAATGTTGTTATAGGATTTTTCCAAGGATTGCTCATGCTCATCAACCATCACAAATAAATCGTAAAAAGTCACATCATAACAAGTTCGGATTTCCGTGAGATTACCTCTTAAACTATCCTTGCGTGTAAATTCTTGTGCTTGCCCAGCAAATGCAAGCATTAAAAAGAGTATTAAAATTTTATTTTTTCTCATAAAAAAAGCCCTTTTTCAAGGGCTATTTTAAAATTAATTCTTTATTATTTTGTGAATATAATTTCACAAGATGAAGTTTGCGTTCCTGCTAAAGGCACCTCAAATGCAAGGTTTAAAGTTAAATCACCATTAGATGCTGACTCTATCATTCCTGAACCTGTAATATCAACATCTACTTCACCAATAACTCCAGTATCAAGAGATATTTTTTGATCTTCATGTATCGTTACCTTTCCATTATTAGCAACATCAGCTAAAATAATATTTCCATTTATGTCCATAGCAACTACACCTTCTCCCTCACCAGTAATTAAAACTGTGTCAGGAAACATATCATTTAAAGGAATTGGGAAATCTCCTACTACAGGAATACTAATCGTTAGCTCTTCACAAGCCGTTTCAATATTCCATTGTCCTTGTGCAATATCGTAAGCAAATTCACAACTCCCGTTATTACTAGTTGCTAAGGATTGATAATCATTGCCGCTTCATCTGTACAACCCTCAATAAGTACTTCATCTTTTTTACAAGAAGAAAGAATAAGAGATAGACACACAAATAATGCTACTGATGCTTTAAAAATGTTTTTCATTTTGGTTTTAAATTAGTTATTAAATAAAAAAAGTTGCCATCAAAGATAGCAACTTTTATATAACTCAATATAATTTATTGATTAAACAAGCACATTACCGTTTGCTTTAGCATCAGCTAAAACAGCAGCAATTCCTTTTTTATCAATTGTTCTTAATGCGTTTGCTGAAACTTTTAAAATAATTGTTTCACCTGTTTCAGGAATAAAAAACTTTTTAGTTTGTAAATTCGGGTAGAATTTTCTTTTTGTTCTATTCTTAGCGTGAGAAACATTGTTTCCTACCATTACCTTCTTTCCTGTTATTTGACAAATTCTTGACATATCTTCTTATTTTTGGGCTGCAAATATACAATCTAATCTAAATAAATTGAAGTTTATTTCTGTTTTTTTATTGAATTGTAAAGCAACTCCAAAGATTTTTCAGAAGCCTGATTCACAACACTTTGTCTGTCTCCAGAAAAAACAAATCTTTCAACTTTAGTGCTAACCGAATTTGCAATAGCAATAAAAACTGTACCAATTGGATTATTAATCGTCCCTCCTGTTGGCCCAGCATAACCACTTGTAGCAATTGAATAGTCAGCCAAAAAACTTTTTCTTACCCCTTCAGCCATTTGATTTACCACATCTTCATTGACTTCTGTTTTTGCGTCAATAAGTAATTGATTTACTCCTAAAATATTTATTTTGATTTCATTCTGATAAGCAACTACTCCACCCTTAAAAAAAGTAGAACTTCCTGATTTTCGAGTTAATTTAGAAGCAATCAACCCTGAAGTACAACTTTCAGCAACTGAAATACTAACGCCTTTTTCTATACATATTTGATGTAAATCATCAATTAATGACATATTAAAATGCAGTAGTAGGTCCTGTTAGATGTTTAACATCCTTAGGACGAATACTCATAACTGGAATAGCAGAATTATTAATAATATAGCGAGCAGTTACACTAATATTAGTTGAAAGCGATAGTTCTTCTTTTTTATTCATTATCATAATTAAATCAGCATCAAACTTTTTTTCATAATTAAAAACGAAATCACCAAGTGTTAATTTCTTTTCACCTTCCACTAATTCAGAAGTACATTTTACTCCTGCATCATTAATAAATTGCTGTACTTGTTTTATGTTTTTAGTTAATTTTTCTCTTACCTCTAAATTATCTCTCAATACTACAGAAACTATACGAACTGTAGCGTTCCAATACCTTGCATATTCCAAAGCATAAGTAACTTTTTCCTTTGTTTGCTTTTCCAAGTCCAATGGTAAAATAATATTTTCACATCCATCTCTATGGCTTTTACCCTTAATAGTAATTACAGGACAATGCGCTAACCTCACTACTCTCTCAGCATTCGATCCTATAAGCCTCTTCATTCCTTCAGGGGTTCCATTGGTTCCCATCACAATTAAAGTAGCCGTAATCATTTCAGCAACCTCATTAATTTGCTCATAAACCTTCCCTTTTGCCACCATAGTATCTACCTCAACACCATACTTAGCGCCATATTCTTTAGCAATATCATCCAATTTTACTTTTACTTTCAACTGTAATTCATGACTATTATCATCTAAAAACAAAGATTCTATCATACTCTGCTCCTCTATTACTGACAATAATACTACTTCAGAATTCTTTATTTTTGCTAGGTTAAACGCCTGACCCAAGGCCACTATTGATTGCTCAGAGAAACCGATAGGAACTAATATTTTACTTGCTGCCATATTGATATTATTTATTATGTTTGACATTACAAATCTACATATTTTATGCATAAATTACAAGATACCGAATTAATACTTACTCCTGAAAACAAAATTTATCACTTAAATTTATCAAAAGATGAAATTGCTGATGACATTATTTTAGTAGGAGATCCTGATAGAGTTGCTGTAATTTCAAGTAAATTTGATTCAATAGAACATAAAATTCAAAATCGAGAATTCGTAACCCATACAGGAACTTTAAATAGGAAAAGAATTAGCGCTATTGCTACAGGAATTGGGCCTGACAATATTGATATTGTAATTAATGAACTAGACGCATTAGTCAATATTGACTTTGAAACAAGAACAATCAATAAGCAGAAAAAAACACTCAACTTGATTCGATTAGGAACTTCAGGGGCTTTACAAAAAGATATAAAGGTAGATACTTTTATAGCAGCATCTTATGGATTAGGCTTTGATGGACTTGCTCATTTCTATCAAAACCAAGAAATACTTGAACAAGAAATGGCTACTTCTTATACCAATCATGCCAATTGGCCAAGCAAATTAGCAGCCCCTTATTTTATTAAAGCATCAGCATGTTTACTAGAGAAATTTTCTGATATCCCAAACGGAATAACAGCAACAGCCCCTGGCTTTTATGGTCCTCAAGGAAGAACACTTAGGCTTAACCCTTCCATAATAGATTTGCATAAAAAAATGGAAAGTTTCAATTATGAAGATAAAAAGATAAGTAACTTTGAAATGGAAACTTCTGCACTCTATTATTTAGGGCAAACACTCGGGCACAATACCCTTACAATTTGTGCAGTAATAGCAAATCGCCTAAGCAAACAATACAGTACAGACTATAAAAAAACAGTAGAAAAAATGATTGACTTAGTACTCAACAGAATCTGTTAGCAGTTATCACAACAGTCATCATCTTGTATTAACCTGCAGGAATAAACTGCCAAAACAGCTCCTAAAGTTGTCGCTACAATGTACAACCACAAATGAGTTAAATCTCCAGAAAAAAGCGCAGGACCAATTGACCTTGCAGGATTCATTGAAGCCCCACAAATAGGACCTGCAAAAGTAGCCTCAAAAGCCACTACACCACCAATTGCCAATGCTGCTGTAATTCCTTTTTCTTTTGCTCCAGTTGATACATTTAAAATCACAAACATCAAAATAAATGTAAGGATTAATTCCAACACAAACGACTGCAACCAATTATCATTTAAAGGGAGAGTTTGTCCCATAGTTACAGATCCTGGAAACAAAAAATAAAGTGTAGCTGAAGCCAATATTGCCCCTATAATCTGAAATGAAACATAAGGAAATATCTCACTCTTTGGAAAGCGTTTCGCCACAGCAAAAGCAATTGTTACTGCAGGATTAATATGCGCACCCGAAACATCACCTATCGTATAAATCATTGCCATAACCACCAAACCGAATGTCAAACCAATACCCAAATGACTCACTCCACCACCAGTTACACTATCAATTACAATTGCACCTGCACCCACAAACACCAAAATATAAGTCCCTAATAATTCTGCCCAGTATTTTTTCATAATTTTTCTTTTAATTTACTCATTACTATTTCAGGAGCAAAACAAGGTTTTCCTGTTTTTTTATTCACAAAAACAAGCACCACTTCTCCTGTATTTAACAGCTCATTTTTTGCATTCAAAGTTTCATAGTGAAAGACAATCTTGGCTGAGGGAAAATCTTTTATTGTAGTTCTTATCGTTAACTCATCATCATAAAAAGCAGGTTTTTTATACTTAATATTCAAATTTACCACAGGCAAAGCATAACCCATTTCCTCCAATTCCTTATACGTTACACCAAGCGAACGCAACAACTCAACCCGTCCAACCTCATAATACTGAGCATATACCCCATAATAAACAAAACTCATCTGATCAGTTTCGCCATACCTTACTCTAATTTTTGAATCGAAAGAATACATGCTGCAATAATACATACAATATTTTTATTTACTAATATTGTAGCCTTATGAAGTTTAAATTATACTATATATATATAGGGACGCTCTTGCTTTTAGCATGTTCGCCTACCTACAACTTGCAATCACATGAAGATAAAGTAGTTGCAATACAATCCTCTGCTGACAGCACATCCTTAGCAATTATTGCCCCTTACCAGAAAGCAATTGAACAAGAGATGAATGAGGTATTAACTTACACTAAATATGATTTAGAAAAAGGAAGACCACAAAGTACTTTAGGGAATTTTGTTACTGACTTATGCCTAAATTATGCAGATGCACATATGTGCGTAATGAATAATGGAGGGCTAAGAACTACTATCAATAAAGGAAATATAACCAGAGGGAAATTATACGAGCTAATGCCCTTTGAAAATGAGTTGGTTCTATTGGAACTTGATGAAAATGATTATTTAGGACTCCTAAACTACATCTGCAAAAGAGGGGGTGAACCCTTTTCAGGAATCGACATCACAATGACAGAAGAAAGAAAAATTATTAATCATTCAGTTCCTGTTGACTTCAGTAAAGGAGAAAAAGTAAAAGTATTAACCTCAGATTATTTAGCCAATGGTGGGGATAAAATGAGTTTCTTTCAAAATAAAGAACAACTGAAAGTTGGTATTAAGCTCAGAGATGCTATTATTGATTACTGCACAAAAACAGATACTATTAATATGCAATTAGATGGTAGAATAAAAATAATAGAAAATGGCAAGTAGAAGACTCTTTATAAAACAAAGCGGGCTTAGCGCCATTGGACTTTCATTACTCCCACAACTTTCCTTTGGAAATAATAAGGACATTAAACTTACTATTTTACACACTAATGATATGCACAGCCATATTCACCCTTTTACTAGCGGAAGAAATAAAGGACTTGGAGGAATGGCAGAAAGAGCAACACTTATTAAACAAATAAGAAAACAAGAAGAACATGTATTACTATTAGATGCTGGAGATATTTTTCAGGGCACCCCCTATTTTAATTTTTATGGTGGAGAACTGGAATTTAAACTCATGAGTGAAATGAAATATGATGCCGCAACTTTAGGGAATCATGATTTTGACAATGGACTGGATGGATTACAAAAACAACTCCCCCACGCTAACTTCCCGTTTTTAATTGCAAACTATGATTTTTCTGACACCATTTTGAAGGATACTTTTAATCCTTACAAAATTTTCAGGAAAGGAGATTTGAAAATTGGCGTGTTTGGAATCGGCATAGAATTAGAAGGCTTAGTACCCAAAAAATTATACCAAAACACTGTGTATCAAGACCCTATTTCAACAGCCAACTACTACGCATCATTTTTAAAGCAAAAAGAGAAGTGTGATTTAGTAATTTGCCTCTCCCATTTAGGCTTCAAATACAAAAACGACAAGCTATCGGATATGGCATTTTCAAGCCAAACCCGTGATATTGATTTGATTATAGGAGGACACACACATACATTCTTAAAAAAGCCAGTTAAACAACTTAATCTAGACGGAAAAGAAGTGCTAATTAACCAAGTAGGTTGGGCAGGAATAAACATTGGCAAGATTGATTTTCATTTTAATCAAAATAATAGTGATAAAAAAGTTATAGGGAGGTCAATATTTGTAAAAAACAGTTCAAAAAGAGCATGAAAATTGACTTTTAAAAAGTTATGAACAAACATTCTTCTCTGATAATTTTTTACTGTAAAAAAAAACCAAAAGTCAAGTCCAAATTTTCTTTTTTATTAACGATAAGTTTTTCATATTTGCTCAAACCAAAACGAAAACGAAAAGAACTTAAAACGAATTACTAAAAGACAAACCAAAACTACAAAATGCCAGAAAAAAGTTATCAAGACGTTTGGAATAACTGCCTAACAATCATCCGAGACAATGTAACTGCTCAAAACTTTAAAACATGGTTCAAACCTATTAAAGCTGTAGCATTAGAAGATAAGACGCTTACTATACAAGTACCGAGTCAATTCTTCCATGAGTGGCTTGAGGATAACTATATCACTTTAATTAAGAAAACCATTAAGAGAGAGATCGGTAAGGATGCAAAGTTAGACTATAATATCATTCTTGAAAACTCTTCTGACAAAAAACCTTATATTTCTAAAATTCCTAGTAGTGGTCAGGCTGATGTGAAGAACAATCCTATAAGCATGCCAATTAGCATGAATAGCGCATCTATCAGAAATCCTTTTATAATTCCTGGTTTACAAAAAATTAATATCAACCCTCAATTAAATGAGTCCTATACTTTTGACGCATATATTGAAGGAGAGTGTAATCGTTTAGCACGTTCTGCAGGATTTGCTGTTTCACAAAACCCTGGAGGAACATCTTTCAACCCTTTATTCATTTACGGATCAGGTGGACTTGGAAAAACACACCTTGCCAATGCAATTGGTATTGAGGTAAAAAACAATCATCCAGAAAAAACGGTTCTTTATGTTTCTGCTGATAAATTCCAAACGCAATTTGTAGATGCAATAATGGATAATAAGAAGAATGACTTTGTTCATTTTTACCAATCTATTGATGTATTAATTATTGATGATGTACAATTCCTTTGCGGAAAAGAAAAAACACAAGATGTTTTCTTCCACATCTTTAATCACTTGCACCAAAATAAAAAGCAAGTAATCTTAACTTCTGACAAAGCACCTGTTGATATTGTTGGAATGGAACAAAGATTATTATCTCGTTTCAAATGGGGGCTTTCAGCTGATTTACAATCGCCTGACCTAGAAACAAGATTAGCTATTCTGAAAAAGAAAATCAAGAAGGACGGAATTGATATCCCTTATGAAGTTGTTGAATATATTGCTTACTCTATCACTACAAATGTTAGAGAATTAGAAGGCGCTTTAATTTCATTATTAGCACAATCTTCTTTAAACAGAAAAGAAATTACAATTGATTTGGCTAAGAATATGCTAGATAAATTTGTAAAGAATACGGTTAGAGAAGTTTCTATTGACTATATCCAAAAAGTAGTTTGTGATTATTTTGACATTCCTATTGAAGTTATGAAGTCCAAAACTAGGAAAAGAGAAATTGTACAATGCCGTCAATTAGCAATGTACTTCTCCAAGCAAATGACTAAAAACTCATTAGCTATGATTGGAAAGCACTGTGGAAATAAAGATCATGCCACCGTACTTCACGCTTGTAAAACTGTCAATAATTTAGCAGATACTGACAAGCGTTTCAAAGGGTATATTTCTGATATAGAAAAGAAGCTAACGCTTTCATAATTTATGAAAATCTTAATGGTTTGCTTAGGAAATATCTGCCGGTCTCCACTAGCAGAAGGAATACTATCGCATAAAACTAAACATCTTGACCTAGAAGTAGATTCAGCAGGAACAGCCGGCTACCATGTTGGTAAATTGCCAGATAGCCGCTCTATTGAGATTGCTAACAAATACAATATTGATTTAAGCAATCAAAGAGCAAGACAGTTCAGCAGAGCAGATTTTGAAGAATTTGATATTATCTACGCTATGGACACCAATAATTATGCTCACCTTATCAGCTTAACTTCCAATGAAGCAGAACGCAATAAAGTAAGAATGATTCTGAATGAAATTAATCCGAATTCTTGTGATTCAGTACCCGACCCATATTATGGTGGCGAAAATGGATTCCAGAATGTATACGATATGCTTGAAAAGGCATGTGATAAAATAGTCCAAAACATTGAATAAAGGAAAATTATATCTTATCCCTACTATTTTAAGTGATGATTCTCAGGAAGCAGTATTGCCTACTATTATTACTAATCATATTAAGGAAATTAATGTTTTTATTGTTGAAAATTTAAGAACTGCAAGAAGGCATATCAAAAAAATATACCGAGAAAAAAATATTGACAACACCACTTTTTATTCTTACGGAAAACATGACACCCTTAGTTTGGAAGAAGATTTTTTACCCCATATTTTAAATGGTGAAAATGTAGCTATACTTTCGGAAGCAGGACTACCTTGTGTTGCTGATCCTGGCTCAAAGATTGTGGAATATGCACATGACTTTCAAATTGAAGTAATTCCTTTAGTTGGCCCTTCTTCTATCCTACTTGCTTTAATGGCTTCAGGAATGAGTGGACAAAATTTTGCTTTTACAGGCTATCTTCCTATTGATAAAAAAGAAAGAACAAGAGCCATTAAAAATTTAGAATCGCTTGCTAAAAAAACAGGACAAACCCAAATTTTTATGGAAACGCCTTACAGAAATCATCAACTACTTGACACCTTAAAAGCACAATGCAATAACAAAACCAAATTGTGTATTGCGGCAAATATTACCTCTTCCAACGAATTCATTCAAACTAAAACAATAGAAGAATGGAAACAGACAAAAGTTGATATCCATAAACAGCCTACAATTTTCCTACTCTCTTAAGAACAAATCCTAATCCAGTAATTTAGCCTAAGTAATTTCCTATCTTTGCACTATGGATAGAGTCCGAAATATTATTGAAAAACTACCAAAACCGTTAAGAAATAAATACCTTATTTTATTCGTCTTATTTATTTTCTGGATTGTTTTTTTAGATGATTATAATTTGATTAATCAAAATCAGATGAAAAATAAAGTTGATGATTTAAAGGGTCAAAAAGAATTTTATACAACTGAAATTAAAAACGATAGCACAGAACTATCCAAGCTTAGGAATGACACTAACGAGCAAGAAAAATTTGCGAGAGAAAAATTTTTGATGAAAAAAGATAATGAGGATATTTTCATCATAAGAGATAAAGAAGATGAATAATTTATTTTCAGCATTTAATGCTGTTACAAAAAAACAGTGGGAAGAGAAAATCATCTCCGACCTAAAAGGGGCTGACTTTACTGAAAAATTAGTTTCAAATTCAGAAGGCATTGAAATTGCACCTATTTATCATTCAGATGATAAAAGCTTAACGCATCATACCTCATTTCCTGAGGATTGGGGAAGCTACCAACTTATAGATGCTACTAATCCAAAAGAAGGAAACAAAAGAGCTTTAGAAGCTTTACAGAATGATATAAGCGGATTATGTTTCACTAACCCTAGTGAATTAGCAATTTTATTAAAGGGAATTGAAATAGAACACATCCGAATTGACTTTAAGGATTATACTAATAACTTCCCAACACAATGGGAAGAATTCACAAAGGATAAAAAAGTAAAAGGTGCTTTTCACGGAATTGAAAATTCCAATCTATTAAGCACTATTTTTGCAAAAGGAGAAACTGCCAAAGAAGAAATAGCATCTGCTTTTAAGCAAGGAATTGACAAAAAAGATAACCTTCAATTTCATTTTAAAATAGGTAGTAATTACTTTTTAGAACTAGCAAAACTAAAAGCATTTAGGATACTCTGGGAAAGCAAAACAGGAACGACTCCTTATATTTTTGCAAGCACTACTTTAACGAACAAAGAGGAAGAATATGCATACAACAACATTCTAAGGAGCACTACTGAATGTATGTCTGCAATTTTTGGTGGAGCTAATGCAATTATGGTTAATTCCTACAATCACAGTTTTGAAATGCCAACTGAATTTTCAGAACGAATTGCTAGAAATCAGCAAACTATACTCAGAAAAGAAAGTTATTTGAACAAGGTAATTGACCCTTCAAAAGGATCATATTATGTTGACTACCTTATTAGCCAACTGCTAAAGGATTTTAACTTTGAAAATAGTCAAACTGAGGTAAATACAGAAAAAAACCCATGGCTAAGTCCTGAGCAAATTGAAATAAAAAATCAATACAACAAAGAAGATATAAGTAAAGCAGAACACCTCAATTTTGTTGCTGGACTAGCACCAAATTTAAGAGGACCTTACTCTACCATGTATGTAATGCGTCCTTGGACCATCAGGCAATATGCTGGTTTTTCAACTGCAGAAGCATCTAATGAATTTTATAGAAAAAACTTAGCGGCAGGACAAAAAGGGCTTTCAGTTGCTTTTGACTTAGCAACCCATAGAGGATATGATTCCGACCACGAAAGAGTAGTAGGTGATGTTGGTATGGCGGGGGTTGCAATTGATTCAGTTGAGGACATGAAAATTCTTTTCAATCAAATTCCATTGGATAAAATGTCCGTTTCTATGACTATGAATGGTGCTGTTTTACCAATTTTAGCATTTTATATAGTTGCTGCACAAGAGCAAGGAGTAAGCTTAGAACAACTTTCAGGGACGATACAAAATGACATACTAAAAGAGTTCATGGTGCGTAATACTTACATCTATCCACCACAACATTCAATGCGTATTATCTCAGATATTTTTGAGTACACCTCAAAAAATATGCCAAAGTATAATAGCATTTCTATTTCAGGATATCACATGCAAGAAGCAGGAGCTACAGCTGATATTGAATTGGCATACACTCTAGCAGATGGATTGGAATACATAAAAACAGGAATTGCAGCAGGAATGGATATTGATACTTTCGCTCCAAGATTATCTTTCTTTTGGGGAATAGGGATGAACCATTTTATGGAAATTGCAAAAATGCGTGCAGCCCGAATGCTATGGGCAAAAATGGTGCAAGAATTCAAACCTAAAAACCCAAAGTCATTGGCCTTGCGTACGCATTGCCAAACAAGTGGATGGAGCTTAACAGAACAAGACCCTTTCAATAACATTACCCGAACTTGTGTTGAAGCAATGGCAGCCGTAATGGGAGGAACACAAAGTTTGCATACTAACGCTTTGGATGAAGCCATTGCATTGCCAACAGACTTTTCAGCAAAAATTGCTAGAGACACCCAAATCTATTTACAAAAAGAAACAGGCATTTGCAATACGGTTGACCCATGGGGAGGTTCCTACTATGTTGAAAAACTGACACAGGAAATAGCAGAAAAAGCTTGGCAACACATTAAAGAAATTGAAGAACTAGGAGGAATGGCTAAAGCTATAGAAACAGGTATTCCTAAAATGAGGATTGAACAAGCTGCAGCAAGGAAACAAGCAAGAATTGATAGCGGAAAAGACACTATTGTTGGTGTAAATTCAAATCATTTAACAAAAGAGGATAAGAAACTTGATATATTAGAAGTAGACAATACTGCCGTTAGGAAATTACAAATTGAAAGACTGAATAGCATAAAACAAAGTAGAGATACTGAAAAAGTTAAGCAAGCCTTAGAAGCACTAATTTCAGCTTGTAAAAACAACACTGGAAACCTGTTAAAACTTGCAGTAACTGCAGCAAAAGAACGCGCTACTTTAGGAGAAATATCGGATGCTATGGAAACAATATACGAAAGATATACAGCCAAGAATCAAACAATTTCAGGAGTTTATAAAATGGAAATACAAAACAATGAAACCTTTAAAAAAGCCCTTGCTCTTTCAGATGAGTTCGCAATAAAAAAAGGAAGACGACCAAGAATTATGATTGCTAAAATGGGACAAGACGGACACGATAGAGGAGCAAAAGTAGTAGCTACTTCTTTTGCTGATTTAGGTTTTGATGTTGATGTAGGCCCACTATTCCAAACGCCAGCTGAAGCAGCCAAACAAGCAGTAGAAAATGATGTTCATATTCTAGGAATATCATCATTAGCTGCAGGACACAAAACTTTAGTACCCCAAGTAATTGCATCACTAAAAGAATATGGTCGTGAAGATATCCTAGTTATTGCTGGTGGAGTAATTCCTCAGCAAGATTATGACTACCTATACAAAGCTGGAGTAAGTGGCGTATTTGGCCCAGGAACAGTCATTGCAGAATCGGCAATAGACATTATAAATAAAATGATGTGAAAAGATAAAAAATAGATTGATAAAACCTTCCGTTAAAACTAATCAGGTTTTTTCAATTGAAATTTTTTAATTTTTGGTTTTGAAAAATCAAGACTTTGACAACAATTAGGTAAATCATTATGAGCACTCTCGTTTGCCATTACATCATCAGCATTATAACCAAGATTTGAAATAATTGTTCTAATATTTTCAACTGAATTCTTTTTTGTTTTAAAAGTAACAGTTAAAACTTGACTTTCTACATCCAAATTTACAGCAGTAACTCCTTTTGTAAACTGCATTTCTTCTTCAATCCTATCTTTACAACAATTAGCAATACATTCTGCTGAAGTTTTAATCTGTACTGTTTCTTTTTGTGCCCAAGCATTGATAGTTAAAATGCTAAATAAGGCAATAATTATTTTTTTCATAGTCTTTGTTTTTAATTAATTATTTAATTTTATACCTAAGTCCTGCATAGATCATCCTACCATTAACTGGCGCATAAATTAAGGATGCGTCAAAAACACTTGAACTAGGGTTTCCTGCATCTAAAATAGGGTTATCTTGAATATACCCTAGCAAATTCTCCCCACCTAAATATACATCAAATTTTCGGAATTTCTTGGTGATTTGCGCATTGTATAAATAAAATGGATCTGAATAATTACTACTCATATCCTCATTACTCAAAATAAGGCTGTGTTCTGGAACCCTACTACTACCTACATAATTTGAAGTCAAATCAAACATCCATTTATCAAAATTAGTAGCATAAGAAAAGTTAATCAAACCTCTTGTACTAGGCGCTAAAGGAGTTTGTTTTTGTACCCCATCAGCATAAGTAGTTTGCGCATCATTTATCTTATAAGCAAGTTTTACATCAAAACGATCAAAAAGCTCATATCCAAAATCTATCTGCATAGTATTTGCAAAAGATTTTCCTGTTAAATTATAAAAGGATAACATTCCAGTTTGCTCAACATCTACCACTACTTGATTTTCAAAATTGGTTCTATAAACATCCGCATTTACAGTTCCTTCTCTACCATTTATCAATAAGCAATACGTTAAATTCACTCCCATATTCCAGGCTTCTTCAGCTCGTAATTTTTCAGCAATATATATTTTTCTTGAGGAAGCTAAGAAATTGGCATTTTCAACAAATACATTAGCAATCCTAAAGGCCTTACCAGCTGAAAGACGAATAGCAACATCATCTGTAGGATTATATTTCAGATTAACTCTTGGCGTATAATGCATTTTAGAATTATTATGATAATCAGCTCTGAACCCAGCAACTAGGGCAAAGTATTCATCTGCTTTATAGGTGTACTCTGCAAACAAACCACTTACTAAATCAACTCTATTAAAAGCACTATCACTTAGGGCTTCTGCATATCTATCCGCATTATAACTAAATCCATATTTAAATAACTGCTCGTTAATATTAGTTTGTCTGATAAGATTTAGGTAAGCACTTTCTTGAAGTCCCTCATAAATTCTATCACCATACTGAGCAGTTTGATTATGTCTTCTGAAAGCAGTTTGTAGACCTAAACTTCTCCCCTCTTCATCAGGTCTTAAGCCAGTTTTTGTAGCAATTTCTAACATATCATTATGCACATCAACCACATAAGGATTAGCAAAATCGGATGTTTGCCCTCCAACTCTATCTTCATATAAACCTTTGATATAGAGCTGCCCCCTAAACACATCTGAGCCATCATAAACTAAACGCTTTAATAAATTTATATTCAATAAATGTGGAGTATCTAAAAAGCCATCTTCATTATGATCAACCTCTTTATCATGATAAGAAACATGCGTAAATAAATTACTACTCCAATCTCCATTATTTTTAGCAATGGCTAAATTATTCTCCAACTTCTGTTCGATATTGGTATACATGTTCCAATACAATTTATCAGCAGTTTCAGGTTTAAAATACTCTAAATTAATTTGTCCAGTAAAGGATTCATATCCATTTACTACTGACCCAGCTCCTTTTATCACCTGAATTGACTCTATCCAAGTACCCGGCACATAATTAAGCCCATAAGAAGAAGAAAGCCCTCTAATTAAAGGTGTATTTTCTTGAGTAATCTGCATATAATTTCCATCCAAACCAAGCATTTTTATTTTCTTAGCTCCTGAAACGGCATCAGAATAACTAACATCCACAGTTGCATTTGTTTCAAAAGATTCTGAAAGATTACAACAAGCCGCTTTTTCAAGTTCCTTATTGCTTATTACTTGCATGTTTTTGGAATCAATAGTGGAATACCTTGTTGTATTTACCTTTCCTTTTACCTTCACCTCTTCTAATTCAACTGAAGGGGAAAGCACAATATGATAATTGCCATTTTTCTTTATTGCTTGAGAATATTTTTGGTAACCCACAAAAGAAACAACCATAGTTGCAGGGTAAGTTGGTTCAGAAATTGAATAATAGCCTTGCTCATCAGTAGCGACACCTATTGTAGTACCTTCCCAGTAAATATTAGTTCCAGGAATAGGAATTTCAACCCCATCTATATTAAGCTCAACAACCCTTCCTTCTATATTTTTTTGTGCTTTTGAATTTACAGTTGCAATAAGCACTATTGCAATTATTATTATCTTCTTCATTTTTATTATTTAAGATTACTACTCTAGTTAAAAAGAGAAAATTCTATAATAAAAACGATTGTATTTCTGCTAATTGGGGTTTATGAAGTTTGGGTGGTGGTATGCTAGTTTGATAATTATTTGACATTTCTGATACAGAAAATACATCAGAAATAATGCTGTTACTTAACGGATACACTAAAATTGAAAAATCAAAAGGAGCAACAGAAATAATTGTTTCAAAATCAAAATGCACTAATTCCGTTTCACTAGCACAAGTTTGATCTTCAGTTTCAGGACAACAAGCTTTTTCAATCTCCAACATACAACAAGTTATTTTTTCTTGCACCTGTTCACACTGCACTGCTTGTTCTTGACTACAAGATGGAACTTCACTTCCTAAATAAAAAGCCCCCCCTTCATCACACTTCATTTTAGAAACATTCATTCCCATTGATACTGACAATATAAATACCGCCATAACAATAGAACACCCTACTTTGAATATTTCTTTATTTTTCATTTTACTGCTTTACAAATTTTGTTCTAATTCCATCTACATCAATAAAGTAAATTCCACTCTTTAATTTACTCACATCTATCGGATTCTTGTTATTATTAATTACATCTTGAATAATAGATAAACCCTTAATATCATTAATGATATAACTGCCTGTAAAATTAGATAAAAATAGTTTATCTCTAACAGGATTTGGAAAAAGACTTATTTCTTGCTTAATATCAGATACTGAAGACACAAATCCTGATACATTTACTGGAACCATTTGAGTGTTTACTATATTCTGAGTATTTAAGTTAAAATAATCAACAGAAATATTATCTGAAAACTCAATAGTTGATTCTAGCAAAACTTGATATCTTTCTCCTGGCAATATCACCAAAGTATCTGAATTTTCCACAATAGGCAAAGGCCTTCCATCAGAAGAAATAATTTTTGGGTTTAACTCAGTTGGAAAAATAATACGATTTCCATAATAACCAATATTTGCTAATCTTAACAATACGGTTTCATTTGCTTTAGCAGTAATTGCTGCCACAGTAGTATCAAGCAACTGATGTTCAGCCCTACCATTTACAAAAAAGTATTGAGGACTATAATCAGGCAATAAACGCATGATTGTTGTAGTATCATGAGGAGCATTTATAATAGAATCAGTATGCCAAACAGTATCAATTTCTGAAGTCATCCAAGCGTATTCTTTATCAAAAGTAAAACCACCATCCCAAGTTTCATTAGTGTTTTGAGGTTTAATAATTAGCATTCCATACATTCCTGCTTGTACGTGTAAAGAGGAAGTAACATGGCAGTGGTATAAATAAGTTCCAGGATGAGGGGCTTTAAAATAATAGGATTCAGTTTCATTATGCCCAACTTCAAAAGAAAGATGAGGAACACCATCATTCCACTGGTCAACATCCAAACCATGCAAATGAATAGTATGTGAGGCACTTTGTGACATATTCCTCAATTTTAATTCTACAGAATCCCCTTCAGTATAAACTAGAGTAGGGCCCGGAATATCAATAGGAGCACTCATAAGTGAGGTAAAACCCATAAGCATAGTATTAGTCCCATCCCACAAAACATGTTGGGGACCCATATCCATTTTTGAAAAGATATTTGTAGTTGTTATTTGCTGAGCAACTGAAGCAAATACCATTCCGAAAAAAATAAATATAAAAACTAATTTTCTCATTTTTATGGTGTAATTAGAATTGTAGTAAACATACCATTAGGATAAATATTATTACCCATTACTGCTACCAAATTATGATCATGAATTGGAAATTCCCCTACTTTATCAGGAACAATTTGCAACACTATAGTTTCCATAGGATAAATTGGGAAAGTATCTTTTTCCCTACCCACATGAGCTCCATTTTTAGACGAATATTTAATAGTTGCATGATAGCCGTGAAAATGCATGGAATGAATACTTAAGCCTGTATTTGTAATGTGTAAGTACAAAGTATCTCCTACCTGCCCAGTAATTCTAGCTAAAGGGTCAGCATTGATGTTTGGGTTACTTACCGAATTTATTGTAAAGTATTTAGGGTCGTACTGATTCCAGTTTACTGTATTCCCGGCAACTAATTGAGTATTCCAATCGGAATTATGTTCCTTGATATTCCAATAAAAACTAGCGTGATTGTGATTTTTCACAACTATCATTCCTGCTAATCCTAAATAAGTATTTTTCGGGAAATTAGATGGATCGTAATAAATATACGAACCTGAAACAGTAAATATTTCTTGTAAAAAAATAGAATCATTTGGAAGAATACTAATAGCATTACTAACTCCTTTTATTTGAAAATCATGTGGAGCATTATCAGTATTATACACCCATAAATCCAAAGTATCACCAAGCATTAAATTAATAATGGGATTGGATTGAATATAAGTATTACTATCGTTAAAGGTAAGGTAAGGAACCTTAGCACCATCAACCGTTAATAAAGAGTCTGCAATAATGTATAAGGACTGATTTACAGTAGTTGCAGTACTGGAAATCGAAAGAAAAGTAAGAGTTATTCCTAGAACTAATTTATTCACTAATTGTGAATTTCTGAGTTTCCATAAACATACCATCCGCATAAGTTTTTACAAAATATACTCCAGATTTTAATCCCCCTACATTGACAGAAGTTTCAGTTGTATTTTCAAAAAGAGTATGCAACACTTTTTTACCTTGAATATCAAAAACAGTAATGCTATTGAAAAGTGAAGATGTTGAAACTGAAATTAAATCAGTAGCAGGGTTTGGGTATACCAAAGCTTTATTAATATCTTTATCCTGAACTGCAGTTGCATCAGCTGAATTAATAATCCAAGTACAAGTATCTCCATCTGATGGATTATTCATATCATAAACTCTTACTCTTAAAACTGCATTACCAAAACCACCCAATGGATTAACTGTTAATTTCACATATCCATTTAAACCTCCAGTTAATGGAGCCATTTGATTTGATGTTCCCGCAACAGGAATAGAACCAAAACAAGACCCTTGTATACACACCATTCCATCCCAAGGGGAAGTAGAATTTAAAACTGAAGGAATACTGTTATAAACAATTTCAACTCCCAGGTTAAGGGTATCAGCAGTAAGATTTTTTTGTTCAATTAATAATTCATTATAAGCATTTGGGTCTATATCCTGAACGATAGTATCATTCGGCAACCACATAAATGCAGTTTGTGCATTAATGGTAGAAAATGCAAAAAATGCCATTAAAATAAAGAGAGTTTTTTTCATAATATATATTTCTAAGCTACAAAAATACGATTTTATATCTATAGACTAACTTCCTTTGATTTAAGTTCTTACTCATTCACTTTTTGAAATACTGTAAAGGTGAAATTTTGGGTAGTATTAAAAGGGGTAGAGTGATTCTTTTTAAAGGACTCTATAACAGTAAACGAATCTTTAAATTGCTTTTGCAAGTCCAATTCAGAATACTTACAAATTTCCAAACCACTACATTTATTAGGGCCTTCATCCGAGAAAGTAGCCAATACAAAATAACCTGAAACAGCAGAATCCATCAATTTTTTATAGTTATGTGTATCCTTTTCCTGTGTTAGAAAATGAAAAACTGCCCTATCATGCCACACATCATATTTTTCTGTTGGAACAAATTCAGTAATATCACTTACAACCCATTTTACTTTATTAGCTGATTTCCCTAACCTTAACTTTGCACGATTAATTGCAGTTGAAGAAATATCCAACACGGTAATATTTGTATATCCCAATTTTAGTAATTCATCTACCAAAAAACCATCTCCACCACCAATATCAATTATAGAGGCATCTTTATTTAATTTTAAATTTGCAATTAAATTCAATGAAGTTTCTGGAATATCCTGAAACCAACTTACTTCCTGCATACCCTTGGTTGAGTATATATTTTCCCAATGCTCTTTACTCATATTATAAAGTTGATGGACAAACTTCAGCTGACAAATCAATAACTGTATTCTTTATGGCTCCAAAACCACCTTCAATATTCGTAACATTATGCATTCCCTCTCTTTTTAAAAGTGAGCAAGCAATAACCGAACGATACCCTCCTGCGCAATGCACAAAATTTTCAGCAGAAGCATTCAGTTTATCATTCTCTAAATTACTTAGAGGGTTCAACACAGCAGAAACAATATGCCTAGTTTTATATTCAGCCTCTTTTCTAACATCAATGATGTCAATTTGATTATCTCTTTGATAAATAGTATTAAAAGTATCAGCAGTAATTGAATTCATAGTTTCTAAATCATCTTGATCCCAAACTTCAACTCCACCACTTAAATGCCCCAAAATATTATCAAAACCTACACGAGACAAACGAGTAGCAACTTCTTCCAATCTATTGGCATCACAAACCAATAAAATTGGCGTTTCTACCTGCATTATTATTGTTCCTACCCAAGGCGCAAAGCCTCCATCAATCCCAATAAAAATGGAATTAGGGACAAATCCTTTTACAAAATCAGCTGCACTTCTCACATCCAAAATAATAACGCCTTCCTGTATTGATTTCGCTTTAAACTCCTCCACTGAAAGGGGAATATTTGCTTTAGCGATATTATCATTTTCAGGATTGTACCCTTGTTTGTTTAAGCGTACATTTTCAGGGAAATAAGCCGGTGGAGGCAAGATACCTTCTGTTACTTCTTGTACAAACTCTTGTTTAGTCATATCGGCACGCAAAGCATAGTTATTTGCCTTTTCATAACCAATAGAACCAACCGTTTCCTTGCTCATATTTTTACCACAAGCGGAACCAGCTCCATGCCCAGGATATACAACTACATCATCAGGCAAAGGCATGATTTTATTTCTTAAACTATCAAACAAGATTCCTGCTAAATCCTCTTGAGTTAAATCAGATTTCTGTGCTAAATCAGGCCTACCTACATCCCCTAAAAACAAAGTATCTCCTGAAAACAAAGCAGTTTCTTTTCCGTTTTCATCTAGCAATAAATAGGAAGAACTTTCCATGGTATGCCCTGGAGTATGAAGTAGTTTTATAGTTATATCTCCTACTTTAAATTCCTGATTATCCTCAACCACCAAGCAGTTAAAATTAGTATTTGCAGTTGGTCCAAATACTATATCTGCTCCTGTTTGTTGTGCCAAGGTTAAATGGCCACTCACAAAATCGGCATGAAAATGGGTTTCAAAAACATATTTAATTTTTGCACCCCTATCAGCAGCCATAGCAATATAAGTTCCTACCTCACGCAAGGGATCAATAACAGCCGCCTCCCCATTACTTTCAATATAATAAGACCCTTGTGCTAAACAGCTTGTATAGATTTGTTCTACTTTCATTCTTAGTTCTGCTGAGCTTTTACCATTTCCCAACCGCCACCATTATGCACATTTTCACAACCTTGTGCTTGTAAAAAAGCAGTTGCTTGTCCGCTTCTACCACCCGAAAGACAACACAAAACTAAAGGCTGCATACCTTTTAGTTCTTCCATCCTGTCCACTACTTCATTTAAAGGGATATTGATTGAACCATTAACATTTCCTTCTGCAAATTCTCCTTCAGTCCTAACATCAACAATTGTTGTTGCTGTATCGTTTATTAACTCTTGTATATTCATGTTTTATTTTTTAAAATTTATTTTAAATTGATGTTCATCAGCATAAGAATAAGCGATATTGAAAGTATACAAATCACAAATTCTTTGAACAATAGACAAACCTATTCCAAGGCTTTTTTTGTTTTCATTACTCCTTGTAAAGCGTTTGAAAATATCCTTTTCATCAAAAGAAAGTGGGCTACCACTATTGGAAATACTTAAGGTGTTATTACTTAAAGTAATCCTTAGCACTCCCCCATTTTCATTATGGATAATTGCATTTTTAATCAGATTGATAATTAAAGTCTCGGCCAGATAAGGACTCATGTAGACATGAGTAATATCCAGTAAATCCAATTCTAATTTTATATTTTTATCCAGAATAGCATCATCAAAAAGGCTTAGTTTCTCTTTGATTAAATCATTTACGGCAAAGGTTGAAGCCTCTGTGTAAAAACGATTGTCAATTTTGGTAAGAAAGATGAGTGCCTGATTTATTTTTGATAAACGATTAGTAGTTTCCATCAGCAATGCCAACTGTTCCATTTGTTCTTTGGAAAGGTTATCGGCTTGCATGAGTTCATCCGCTTTAGAACTTATAATTGCCAATGGCGTTTGTAATTCATGCGATACATTCTCGGTATATTCTTTCTGTGAAATAAAATCTTGTCGGATTTGTGCAGACATCTTTTCAAACACCTGATTCAACTTTTTCACTTCTTCAATCTCGGCAGTATCCAAACTTAGGGTGGAACTTTGGGTTACCTCAAAATCCTCCAATTTACGGATAGTGCTGTAAAACACCCCCAATGCACTTTTGATAGAATGCCTATTCACAAAAAACATAATCAGGAAAAAGAGCATTGCAAAACCTACATTCATGATTGCAATTTTCATAATCAACTTATCCGATTCACTTTGGGAAAGTAAAATACTTACTTTATAATCCTGTTCGTTTTGGGAATAAGAAAACGCCAATTTCCTATAGAGTATGTACTTTTCATTTGCAATAAGTACGGTATCCGAAAAGGAATAAAGTTGTTTGTTTTCGGTAGTTTGGACAAAAACCAGTTCAGAAACTAAGTCGGTAACTTTGTTTTGCTGAGCCGTATAAATAAATTCATTTTGCTGTTGCAAGAGGCGATTTTTCAAATCCTCAGCAATAATATTCCGTACCGAAAAATACATAGCCATACTCCCCACCAAAAAGAAAAGCACTGAGGCAGAAATAAAATTAAGGGATGTTTTCGTTAGTAATTTCATGCTACCGTAAATTTATAACCCACCCCATATACATTTTTTATATAGTCGTCCGCATTACTAGTACTCAACTTCTTTTTTAGGTTTTTAATGTGCGTGTACACCACATCATCCGTAAAGCCATAATCAGCATAATTGGAGGACATAAACTCCCCCAAAGTAGTTTTAGAAATTACCCTGTTCTGATTCGAAACAAAGTACAAGAGCAAACCAAATTCCTTTGCCGTTAATTCTAATTCCTCCCCATGGATTAAGGTACGCATCTGCTCTGGGAACAAGGTGATTTCGTTCAATACTATTTCCTGATTGGTCTCCAAGTTCAAGCGCCTAATAACTGACTTTAAACGAGCATTCAGCTCAGGAAAAAAGAAAGGTTTTGTTAAATAATCATCTGCACCAAGTTCCAATCCTTCTACTTTTTTTTCCAAAGCATCTTTGGCTGAAACAATAATTAAGCCAATTTCATTCTTGGTATTTTTTATTTCTTTTATCAGGGACATTCCATCCCCATCAGGCAAACCTAAGTCCAACAAAACGGCAGAAAAGTTTTCTTGCTTTAACAACTTTCTTGAAGACTTCAAATCCTTAGCATGGAACGGTAAAAATCCGTTTTCAGTAAGGTAAGCAAGGGTTGATTTCGCCAACTCCAACTCATCCTCAACTACTAATATGTTATGTTTTTTAAGCATTACGGAACATATTCATAGTTATCGAAATAAAAATAAGCACAGCCGACAAGCCAAAATACAAGAGGTTCTTTTTGAATTTCTGATTATCATCCGAAAGATTTTTTGCATATACTAAACCCAAATGCCCAAATATAATAGCAAACATCATAAGTATTGCATGTTCTACCGCCCAAAAACGAGCTGAGAAATAAGCAGTGGCATTCGCCTGAGTGATTAATGTTTCCAATTTATTGATGTAGATAGCATAGAGAAGAATGCCCAAAATAAGCTCCAAATACAAACAGACAACCGCAACAATAGGCAGTTTTATATCCTGAAAAGTAGAGAAAGAAACTTTCCCTGCCACCCCAAAAATAGAACGCACCACAATATAGCTCGCCAACATCATTAGTAAAATACTAATAACAATATGAAAGATGAGGATAGCGGAATACATGGTGCAAAGGTAAAGAATTGTTGTTAGTTGTTTGTTACTAGGCTATGGGAAATATGTCATAGCGAAATTGCTTGCAATTACAATTTACTCCACTAAAAATCCTTGGTGTGGCTTTAAACTTTTACGCAAGTCGTTTACCAAATCCTTTGTTACAATCATAAAAGCAATTGCCGTAAATTCAGTTTGTTGCTGGGTACCAAACTCTATAACCTCCACCTTTTCTCTTTCGGCATATTCCTTTAAATGAATAAGGTGGTGCTCGGCAGTTTTTAAAGCTCCCTCCCCACTAAAATTCCATACTAATTTGGCTTTCATCTAATTCTTGTATTTTTTGTAGAGCTTAATTAAAATCATAAGTAATACTGCCAGTCCTACTAAAGAAAGAGTAGCGAAAATCCAAGAAATACTATTTTTAAGTACTGCCATAAAAATGATAGAAAACAATAACAAAGTGGCTACTTCATTCCATATTCTTAATTTCCCTTCAGTAATTGTAATTTGCCCTACTTTCATCTGGTTACAAATAACTTGACAACTATAAGTATACAACCATAACAAAACTAGAAAAGATAGTTTTACATGCATCCAATCTTGATGCAAATATATTGGGTTTTCTACTAGCATACTCACCCCAAAAATAGTAGTTAATATTGCTGCAGGCCAAGTAATAATACTCAATAGGCGTTTACTCATCAAAGTATATTGAGGCTGTAAAATCTGTTTTACGCTTTCTTCTTGTTTATCGGCTTCCTTGTGGTAAATAAATAAACGCACTACATAAAAAAGCCCTGCAAACCAGCAGACCATAAATATAAGGTGTAAGGCTTTAAAGTGTAAGTAGTCCATTAATTATTTTTTATCCATTTAGCAATTACATCTGCCCATTCATCATTATCATTAAGGCACGGTATATAATTAAATTTTTCTCCACCAGCTTCTATAAATTCTTCTTTAGCTTCCATGGCAATTTCTTCAAGAGTTTCTAAGCAGTCAGTGACAAATGCAGGAGTAATTACCACCATCTTTTTAAAACCTTTCTTCGCTAACCTTTTCAGCTCTGAATCTGTATAAGGTTTTAACCAAGGCTCATTAGCTAATCTAGATTGAAAAGCATTACTGTAGGACCCCTCTTTCAAGTTTAATGCTTGAGCAATTGATTTTGTGGTTTCAAATACTTGATGTTTGTAGCAAGTATTATGAGCTACAGAACCTTTTTCACAACATGTGTTTCCTTGACAGTGAAAATTAGTGGGGTCTGAAATTCTTAAATGACTTTCAGGTAGTCCATGATATGAGAAAAGTAAGTAATCATAATCTATATTTTTTAAATGCGATTTAATATTGTTAATCATTGCCTTAAGATACAAAGGATCATTATAAAATGCAGGTATAACTTTAGTTTTGATGTGACTAAAATTTTTTGAAATTTCCTCTTCAACTTTAACTACTACCGATTCATAAGATGACATAGCATAATGAGGATATAAAGGAAGAACGATAATCTCGTTAACTCCTTGCTTATCTAATTCATTAATTCCATTATAAATAGAAATAGAACCATAGCGCATTGCAAGTGCTGCAGGAATGGTAATTAACTTCTTAACTTTATCAAAGAGTCTCTGTGATAATACAATTAGAGGAGACCCTTCTTTCCACCAAATCTTTTTATAAGCAGCAGCAGATTTCTTAGGTCTAAAATTTAAAATAATCCCTTTTACTAATAAGAATCTAAATAAATAACTCTTGCCAATAACTCTCTTATCCATTAGAAATTCATCAAGATACTTTTTAACATCCTTTATACTTGTACTATCAGGTGAACCTAAATTTACCATCAATAATCCTTTCATAATTAAATTGTTTTAGAATAAACCCCAACTCCTTTAGTTAATAATGGGTCAAATTTCATGGCGATATTTCTAATAACCAATCTCCCCATTTCATTTACCTTTATCTCATCTCCATCAATTTCCATCAACCCATCTTTAATGAATTCCTTGAATTTATCTTTCGAAAATTCTACTGCTTCATAAACGGCATCAGTTGTAATTCCAAACTCTTTCGCAATCACATTTACATCCACATAATAGTTACACATTACCTCATTTATCATCTGACGAACTATCTTATCTCTATCGGTCATTTGGTATCCTCTGATAACTGCCAAACCATCCTTTTCAATAAGATTAATGTACCTAGCAGCATTTTTCTCATTCTGGCTATATGCCGAGTGCAATTGTGAAATAGAAGACGCTCCAAAACCATACACCTGACCAGTTGTTGTTCGAGTACAATATCCTTGGAAATTCCTGTGCAAATCCTTGTTTTCCAAAGCAATTGCAAACTCATCATGTGGTTTTGCAAAATGGTCCATTCCTACTGCAACATAACCTGCAGCAATAAATTTATTGTAAGCATTTTGGTACATCTGTGCTTTATCCTCTGCTGAAGGGAAACCAATTTCCTCCAACACTTTTTGCCTACCAATAACGGAAGGAACATGTGCGTACGAGAAGGTTACAATTCTATCCGTATCCAAAGCAATTGCCTTGTCAACTGTATCGTTAAAGCTCTCCACCGTTTGCAATGGTAAACCATAAACCAAATCGATATTTGTTCCTGTAAACCCTTCTTCCTTTATCTTGTTGATGATATCGCCAATCGGTAATTTTGGGCCTTTTCGGTTAATAGCATCCAATACATCTTGCCTAAAATCCTGAATACCTACCGAAATCCTGTTGAACCCAAATTTCTTTAACAATTCAATATGCTTAAACTCAAAGTAAGCAGGGCTACATTCAATTGCCATTTCATAATCCTCTCTAAAAGTAAAACTCTCTTTTATCGCATTTGTAATCTTTTCAATGTGATTATAAGCGATTGCATTTGGTGTACCTCCACCCCAATGCACTTGAGTTAATTTCCTGTTGGGATTAATATCCTTAGCAACTAATTTTATTTCTTTAATAATCGCATCTACATACCTGTGCAAGAATGGTTTTGTAAAACCAGTTTCAGTTGTACATCCACAAAAATGACACAATTGCGGACAAAACGGAATGTGAATATAAACCGAAATACTCTGTGGGTCTTCATCATTCGACACAATAACCGAATTCTTCAAATCCTCATTTTTATACTCAGGAGTAAAGAAAGTTGCAGGAGGATAAGAGGTATATCTTGGCCCTGATTTATTGTACTTTTTAAGAAATTTATCGTCTATTTTCATCTTATCTATTCCAGTTTGTTTCTTTAATCCAATCCACTACAAATTTTGCTTTTTCCATTTTAATATCTGGTAAAAATCCGTGTCCTAAATTGAATATCCAATCTTGATTGTCTCTCCCAAAAGGAATCATTCCCTCCAAGTGTTTTTCAATTACACTTTCATCTGCATACAATAACCTTGGGTCGATATTTCCTTGCAATCCTACTGAATCATCTACCAATGCTCGTGCCGTTTCAATTGGAGTTTGCCAATCAATACTTACAAAATCACAAATATCTTTATTAATGTGTTTCAATCCTCCACCAAAATTCTTTGGGAAATAAATTGTTGGAACACCCTTTTCTCTCACTGCATTCAAAATTCGTTTGGAAGCCGGCAACATTAATTCCTTATACATCTCTTCTGGAATTAAACCACCATAAGTTTCAAATAACTGGAAACACTCTACTCCATGTTCTACTTGCTTTAATGCGTACTCAATAGAAAGTTCTGTAAGGGAATCAATAATCTTTTTACTCTCTACAGGATTAGAATACAAAAACTTAATTGCATCATTAAAAGTTACATCTCTAGCATGTCCTCTAAACATAAAACAGAAAGTAGTTAACGGTCCTCCACAAAAACCAATTAATGGTGTATTATCAGGACGCGTTTTAATTATCTCATCAATGTTATTGTACACATGCGTTAAAACATCTCTATTCGGAATTAACTGTTCTGATGGTTTTTCGAATTGCGTTAAAGGTTTTGTGAAAATTGGTCCTTTTTCGGTAAATTCTAATCCCATACCCAATGCTTCAGGAACGATAAGTATATCCGAAAATAAAATTGCTGCATCTACTCCCAAATCATTAATAGGTAACAAAGTAACTTTTGCTGCCAAGTCCGGGCTGTTCATTAAGTCCGAGAAAGAATGTCCTTTCTTTAATGCTTGATAAGAAGGTAAAATTCTTCCTGCTTGTCTCATAAACCAAACGGGTGGTCTATCGGTTTTCTTTCCATGTATTGTATCTAAAAAAACTGAATTCATCTTTATTTTATTTTTTCTAAGGCCTTTTTATGGGCAGTTATTATTGTATTTATATCTTGTTCAGAATGTGCCATACTTGCAAATAAACATTCAAATTGTGAGGGAGCAATGTACACACCTTGTTCTACCATTTCAGAGAAATAGTTGGCATATTTATCGGTATCAGAAGTCATTGCATCTTCATATACTTCTACTTTTTTGTTATCGGTAAAAAACATAGTCATCATAGAACCCACTCTGTTAAACACTACATTAGTTCCAGTTTCTTCTGCATTCTTTTTAAATCCTGCTTCCAGTTTTTCAGCCCTACTATTTAAGTCTGTGTAAAACTGTTTATCCATCTTTTTAAGGATTACCAAACCTGCTGCCATTGCTAATGGGTTTCCTGATAAAGTCCCTGCTTGATAAACTGGTCCGTTTGGCGCTAAATAATCCATAATTTCTGCACTTCCACCATAAGCTCCAACTGGCAAACCTCCACCAATAATTTTTCCTAAAGTGGTTAAGTCGGGCATCACATTAAAATGTTCCTGTGCTCCTCCTCTTGCTAATCTGAAACCAGTAATTACCTCATCAAAAATCAATAAGGCACCATGCTTATCACATAAAGTTCTTAATCCTTCCAAAAACCCAGGGTTTGGAGGAACAACCCCCATATTTCCTGCTACTGGCTCCACAATAATTGCGGCTACTTCCTCTTTTCTTTCTATTAATAATTGCTCAACTGATTCCAAGTTATTAAAATCTGCAATTAAAGTATCGGCTGCTGTATGTTTGGTAACTCCAGGGCTATCTGGTAATCCCAAAGTGATTGCTCCTGAACCTGCCTTAATCAAAAAACTATCCCCATGTCCGTGATAATTTCCTGCAAACTTGATGATACATTCTCTACCGGTATATCCTCTTGCCAATCGGATAGCGCTCATAGTTGCTTCCGTACCAGAATTTACCATTCTCACCTTTTCAACAGATGGAATCATAGCAACAATCTGCTCTGCCATTTCTGTTTCAATTAAGGTTGGCGCACCATAAGAAGTTCCTTTTGCTGCCGTATCATTTATCGCTTTCAAAACATCAGGATGAGCGTGTCCACAGATAAGTGGTCCCCATGAAGAAACGCAATCCACATACTCGTTTCCATCAATATCTTTTACCTTACTTCCCTTTGCTTCAGCAATAAAAATAGGACTACAATTCACACTTTTAAAAGCACGAACTGGAGAGTTTACCCCTCCAGGAATTACCTTTTGCGCATTATCAAATGCTTGTATACTTTTTTCTTGATTCATTTATTTTTTATTTAAAATATCTGCAACTTCAAGTGCGTGATAAGTGATAATAATATCTGCTCCCGCTCTTTTTATTGAAGTCATAATTTCCATAATCATTCTTTGTTCATCTATCCAGTTATTGGCTGCTGTGGCTTTTACCATAGCATATTCCCCACTTACATTATAGGCAACTAAAGGTAAATCAAAATTCTGCTTTACCCTATATATAACATCCAAATAACTCAATGCCGGTTTAACCATTAGCATATCTGCTCCTTCCCAAACATCTTGTTCTGCTTCACGGATTGCTTCATCCGTATTTGCAGGATTCATCTGGTAAGTTTTTCTATCTCCAAAAGTTGGGGCACTATCTGCTGCATCACGGAAAGGGCCATAAAATGCAGAAGAGTATTTTACTGCATAAGATAAAATTGGAGTCTTTTCAAAACCTGCATTATCCAATGCCGTTCGGATTGACGCCACTCTACCGTCCATCATATCAGAAGGCGCTATAATATCCGCTCCTGCTTTTGCTAAGGAAACTGATTGTGCTGCCAAAGTTTCTAGTGTAGAATCATTATCTACATCTCCATCAATTATCGTACCACAATGTCCGTGAGTGGTGTATTCACAATTACAGACATCAGCAATTAAAAGTATATCTAAACACTCTTTTTTGATTGCTTTTATTGCTCTTTGAACAATACTATTATCCGAACAAGCAACATGTCCGTGTTCGTCTTTTTCAGCAGGGATTCCAAACAATAAAATACTTTTCACCCCCTTACTTACTGCCGTTTTACACAATTCCACTGCATTGTCAACAGACAATTGAAATTGCCCAGGCATAGAGGATATTTCATTCTTTATATTCTCTCCTTCACAAATAAAAATCGGGTAGATTAAATCGTTTACTGAAACGGATGTTTCACTTACTAAATCCCTTAAAATAGGATTGTATCTTAGTCTTCTTAATCTTGTTTTTGGAAAACTCATATCCTTATATTTTTAGTTTCGTAATGGTTAATAATTGCTTTTGAAATCCCTTCATAAGTTTGTTCATCTGCAATAATTTCAGCAATAAATCCTTTTGATTTTATGTATTCTGAAGTTGTTGTGCCGATACTGACCAAAGTAGTTTTATTCGCATTATACAAAGCAGAAAAAGCCTGAAATGCAGAGGGTGAAGTAAAAATTGAAAGTGTATCTTCAGCACCCAATAAAGTAGTAATTACTTCCTTTTTTGATGATTCTAAAAATGTATTATAAACATCTAATCTGTTTACTTCACAGATAGATTTTAATACTTCTTCAATTCTATTATCCGCTAAATTTCCTAAAACCAATAATACCTTTTTAGCATTTACCATTTGATTATCTGCTAATTCAGCAATCAAATTATCGGCATAACTTTCAGTAGAAACAAAAACAGGTACTACTCCATTTTTAGTTAAAGCTCCTTTTGTTTTCTCTCCTAAACAGATTGCATTTATCGTTTTTCCTTTTACAAAATCCAAATTGAAAAAAGAATTTACTCCATTTTTAGAAGTAAAAATATAATAGTCAAAATCAGAAAGGCTAAAAAGTTTTATATCCGAATTTGAAACAATATCAATCATAGGGTAATGATGCAAACTTGCTCCATATTCCTTTAAACTCTGAAAGGAATCGGCACTTCCACAGTGAGTTAAAACGATATGTTTATCGGATAAAATCAATTGTTCAGTTCTCTTTTTACTTCTTCTAAAATTTCATAACCACCATTATCTTGAATGGAATTTGCCAAGTCAATTCCTAATTGAATTGCATCCTTACTATCTCCAGTAATTGTTTCTCTTTGCATTTTTCTACCATCCAAAGTGGCTACCAAACCTTCAACAATTAATGTATCCCCATTCAAAGTTGCATGTGCTGCAAATGGAATCTGACAACCTCCTTCTAATCTGTTTAAAAACGATCGTTCAGCAGTAACAGAAATTGCCGACTCCTTATGATTCAAAACTGATAAAACCTCCAAAATATCATTATCCTCCTCTCTTATTTCAATGGCAATTGCCCCTTGTCCTGGTGCAGTTAACATTTGAGTCTCATTCAAATATTCTGTAATATGTTCCTGCAAACCCAAACGCTCAATTCCTGCAGCTGCCATTATCATTCCATCACAATGTCCATCATGCATTTTTCTGATTCTGGTATCAACATTCCCTCTTATCTCCACCACTTGAACCTGTTTATTCATCTGTAATAATTGCGACTTTCTCCTTAATGAAGAAGTTGCGATTTTATCTTCTGCCGTAAAATCAGCTAGTTTTTTACCACCAACACTCACCAACACATCTCTATGATTTACCCTTTCCAAAATAGCTCCCAGCTGACTTCCTTTTGGCAATTCGGTAGGCAAATCCTTCAAACTATGTACTGCAATATCTACTTCTTTATTATACAATGCATCCTGGATTTCTTTGGTAAAAAATCCTTTATCCCCAATTTTACTAAGGGCTATATCCAAAATTTTATCTCCTTTGGTTTTGATGACATTAATCAGCACCTCCAAAGTTGGATAAGCAGTTTCTAATTTACTTTTCACCAAGTTTGCTTGATACAAAGCCAGTTTACTTCCTCTAGTTCCTATTACTAATTTACTTATCATCTGTAAATATTTGATTTATTATAGCAAGTGCCTGTTCGTTCTTCCCATTGTTACTCACCTTCTTTATTTGCTGAATTAATCTACCCGCAAATTTCTTACTCAACCTTGATTGATAATGTGAAAACTGTTCGCAATTTTTTAAGGATTTATTACAACAAGTACACTTCTCCACATCAGAGTCTATCAACTCATCAAACTGATTTTTTAAAGATAAAATAGAAGGACGCAACTGACGAGAAGAAGCCCAATCGTCAAACTCCATCAGGAATTCAGCAATGAAAGATTCTGCTTTTACCACCTCCATTTTTCTTTTGTTGTAATTTGTGTTTACCACATCTTTCAATCCATCAATATCCACCAAATTTACCCCTTCAATATTTCCAATTTCTTTAGATAAATTCCTAGGCACACAGAGGTCAATAAATAAAAGTTCTTTTTCTCTATTCAGCATAAGCTCTTCTACTTCTTCTACCGTTAATAAGGATTCTTTGGATGCTGTAGAGAAAAGGGCTACATCCGCTACTGATAAAGTAGTTTTTAGTTCCTGAAAAGGAATTGCTTTTATATTATATTGATTGGCTAATTGTACTGCTTTTTCAAAAGTACGGTTGGTTATAGAAATATCCTTACACCCTTTTTTATACAAATGCTGAACAGATAAAGTTCCTGTTTCCCCTGCCCCAACACAAAGGGTTTTAATGCTTGAAACATCAAATTGTTGTGCTACTTTTTCCACTGCCGCATAACTCACGGACATAGCTCCTTTATCAATATCGGTATGGGTTCGGATGTACTTTCCTGTTTCAAATGCCTTCTGCACCATCCTACTAATAATTGGCCCTAACATATTCTTCTTTTCTGCAAATGTAAAAGCATCCTTTAATTGCTCTACAATCTGATATTCGCCCACAATCATGGACTCCAAACCAGCAACTAATCTAAAAATATGTTCAACTAAATCTTTGTTGGTTTTCTTTTCCAAATAAGGAGATAAACTTTCGGTAAAGGACTTGAAATCCACCAATGCTTTTAGCACTGCATGCATCAGTTTACTTTCCTGACCAATGTGATTTTCATACTCAAAATAAATTTCCGTACGATTGCAAGTAGAAAGAATCATTAATCCTTCTACATTATAATTGCTTTTTAGTATTTGGTGGAACTCTGATTTTTGATCATCAGAAAAATCAAACTGCTCCCGTATTTCTACTGGTGCGTGTTTATAATTTATACTGATAAGTCCAATCATTTTTATTGCTTTAATTCAACAACAAAAATAAGTTTGAACTCTGTAGGAAATCTGAAGTTTTACTTCAAATTTAGAAAGAAAGTATCGTCTTTTTAATGATAGAAATACAGTCCATTAATTGCTCTTCCGTAATTACTAAAGGAGGTGCAAAACGAATGATATCCCCATGTGTTGGCTTGGCTAACAATCCGTTATCCCTTAGCTTCAAACAAACATCCCAAGCTTCTTTTCCGTTTTTAGGTTTTATCACAATTGCATTTAAGAGTCCTTTTCCTCTTACTAAAGTAATCATGTCATTATCAAAATCAGCTAATTCGTCTCTCAATATTTTCCCTAAACGCTCTGCATTTTCTGATAACTTTTCATCTTTCACCACCTCCAATGCAGCAATAGCTACTTTATTTGCTAACGGATTTCCACCAAAAGTAGAACCGTGTTCTCCTGGTCGGATACACATCATTACTTCATCATCAGCCAATACTGCCGAAACTGGAAATACACCACCTGAAATTGCTTTTCCTAAAATTAAAATATCTGGCTTTACATCCTCATGATCCACTGCTAACAACTGACCAGTACGCGCAATTCCTGTTTGAACTTCATCAGCAATAAATAAAACTCCTGCTGCTGAACACAATTCTTGAGCAGATTTCAAATAACCTTCATCCGGAACAAAAACACCTGCTTCCCCTTGAATAGGTTCTGCCATAAATCCTGCAATATTTGGGTCTTTTAAAGCTTCCTTTAAAGCATCCAAATCGTTATAAGGAATATTGATAAAACCTGGAGTGAAAGGTCCGAATTCATCTCTTGCATCTGGGTCGTTACTAAAAGAAATAATAGTAGTTGTTCTCCCATGAAAATTTCCATCACAAACAATAATTTTTGCAGAATCAGGAGTAAGCCCTTTCTTTTGATAAGCCCATTTTCTACATAGTTTAAGTGCTGTTTCTACTGCCTCTGCACCTGTATTCATTGGTAATACTTTATCAAATCCAAAATAATCGGTAATGTATTTTTCGTAATCGCCTAAAGTATCATTATGAAAAGCACGAGAAGTAAGGGTTAAAACATCTGCTTGTTGCTTAAGTGCATTTACAATTTTTGGATGGCAATGCCCCTGATTTACGGCAGAATAAGAAGATAAAAAATCATAGTATTTTTTTCCTTCTACATCCCACACAAAAACACCTTCTCCTTTTGCCAAAACAACTGGTAATGGGTGGTAATTGTGTGCTCCATACTTGTCTTCTAATGCTATATATTCTGCTGATGTTTTCATTTCTTTATTTTTAGGGACTGCAAATATAGTAGAATTAATTAGTAAATCTATATTTTTGCCGAATGGGAAGACAAAAAAGAAGAGAACCAATTTTAATAGAAAATATTGAGATAATTGATACTGCCAGCAAAGGAAAATCAGTAGCAAAACATGATGGTAGAGCCATTTTTGTTCAAGGAGGTGTACCAGGAGATATTTGCGATATTGTGGTTTTTAAAAGAAGAAAGAAGTTTTGGGAAGCCCGTATTGAGAAAATTCACACCTATTCCGAAAGAAGAACAGAGCAAAAATGTGAACACTTTGGTACTTGTGGGGGTTGCAAATGGCAAAATATGAAATACGAATCCCAATTAGATTTCAAGCAAAATGAAGTACTCAACAATCTAAAAAGAATTGGAGGAATAGAACTCCCACTTCATTCAGAAATTATTGGAAGTGAAAACGAATATTTTTACAGAAATAAAATGGAGTTCACCTTCTCTAACAAAAGATGGTTAACTACAGAGGAAGTACAATCGGAAGCTGATATTCCAGATAAAGACGCTCTTGGATTTCATGTTCCTGGAATGTTTGATAAAGTCATCAACCTAAACAATTGTCATCTACAAAAAGAACCTTCAAATTCAATTCGCCTTTCTGTAAAGCAATTTGCAGATGAAAACAAGCTTACTTATTTTGACATTAGAAATCAAGAAGGATTATTGAGAAATTTAATGGTCCGAACTTCTTCCACCAATGATTTGATGGTACTGGTTCAGTTTTATGAAAATGACAAAAAGAACATCAATTTATTGATGGAACACATCAAAATTTCTTTCCCTGAAATTACTTCTTTGCTTTATATCATCAACCAAAAAGCAAATAATACTATGTACGACCAAGAGGTAGTTTGTTATAACGGAGAAGATCATATCATGGAAGAAATGGATGGACTACATTTTAAGATTGGCGCAAAATCCTTTTTCCAAACCAATAGCGAACAAGCAAAAGAATTGTATCGCAAAACAAAAGAATTGGCCCAAATTACAGAAAATGATTTGGTGTACGACCTTTATACCGGAACAGGAACCATTGCACAATATGTGGCTACATCAGCAAAAAAAGTAGTAGGAATTGACTCAGTTGAGGAAGGAATAAAGGCCGCTTACGAAAATGCAGAACGCAACAAGATTGACAACTGCACTTTCTACACTGGGGATATGAAAGAAATTTTCACAGATGAATTCATTGCAAAAAACGGAACTCCTGACGTAATAATTACCGACCCACCAAGAGATGGAATGCACAAAAAAGTAGTGGAGCAAATCCTTACAATTGGAGCCAAAAGGATAGTATATGTAAGTTGTAATTCTGCAACACAAGCCCGTGACTTAGCATTAATGGATGAACTATATAAAGTAAGCCATATTCAACCAGTAGATATGTTCCCACAAACCCACCATGTTGAAAATATTGTAGTCTTAGAATTAAAATAAGGATTTACTATGCGTGCATAGTATTTTTTAATACTTTTGAAGAGTTTAATCTCACTCTTTATTTTCATGCGCTTATACCTTCTTGTTTTTGCTCTTTTATTAAGTTTTAATAGCTTATCACAGGAACTGCTTTCTTATATTGAGATAGAACACTATACTCAGCAAGAGATAGAAAAAATATGGGAAGAAAACAAGATAAACGAATGGATTGTACCCATTAGTAATGGCTTTAAACTGTATGAAGTTATCTATACTACTTCTTGGCATGATGGCAGTACAATAAAAGCATCAGGACT
>Ga0206678_10000218_pt1 | contig 35946 bp, 34 predicted proteins | sample M180m12015metaG_FD_155453 | JGI IMG/M metagenome (GOLD analysis project Ga0206678, IMG submission 155453) | Ammonia-oxidizing marine archaeal communities from Monterey Bay, California, United States - M1 80m 12015 | ecosystem: Environmental > Aquatic > Marine > Intertidal zone | place: USA... | reverse complement strand
CTCGTATAAAGAGCCCTCAGCCCTGCTCGTGTAGCCGCAAGAGGGACCTGAAATAGACCGTGAATTACAGGCGATAAGTGGACGTGCGTAAAGAGCCCTCAGCTGCTCGTATAAAGAGCCCTCAGCGGCTCGTATAAAGAGCCTCAGTCAGAAGAGACATCAGGGACCTGAATTTGCCCGCCTATATGCCCGCCTATAGCAGCTCAAGCCATTCCCGGTTGAACCGTAAGTGTTTGATACGCTTCTGGTTCCAGGTATAAACCAGATGAATGAATCCATCCGGGTCGATTGTCATGGAGGGATACGAGAATTCATATTCGTGGTCAAGGTGGGTCGCGGTTTCTTCCTCAAGCACTTTAACGATTGTCCACTCATCCGCTGAGCCCATGGCAAGACTTAGCCGGTGGCGCCCATCTTCAAGGTCATTTAAGGCAAGGAGCAGATACCCGTTTCCAGGGTTGATGATTGAAACAGCCGAATCGGGGTTGGGAAGATCTGTCCTGATTGGTGTCGACCAGTGAGCGCCCGCGTCTTGTGAAAATACGCTTAATACCCTGCCCGGTGGATCTCCGGAATATCTCAAAAGTCCAATAGCTGAAAATTCATCCAGGTTGGTGATAGCCGGCTGTAGAGAATGCTTCCCTCGTGAGATCCGGATTTTGTCCATGACTGTGAGGTCGCGTGAGAGTGTCAGGGTTTCTGAAAACTTACCCAGAAACTCATGGTAAACGGGTAGCTGCATTCCTCCATCTGACAGGGCTAACCCTTTCGTGCGGACCAGTGTGCTGATGTTCAGGAAAGGCGAAGTGACCAGCCGGATTGGGCTGGTCCATTGCATGCCCTGATCGAATGATTCCATATAGTTGATGGAACTGGCCGCCCAGCCGCCAAACGAAACTGAGACATAGTACAAGCCGAGCCGTCCGTCGGGCCATGAATAGAGGGTGGGGTTGCCGACTTTGCGGATATACCGGCCCAACGCCTGTTCGGTTGAATTTCGGTCCGCAATTACCCGCGGGGTAGCCCACTTGCCATCGAAGCTTGAGCTGAAAATGGCGACGTCACGGTGCCCCTCTTCGGTGCCGCCGTACCAGACCGCTACGGGTTTTCCCTCGGTGATGGCAATGCTGGCGCTATGGGCTTCATTGGTTTCGTTGTTGGAGACCCAATGGGCGTCGAAAACAGGCTCCTGTTGTTGAGCCGGGATAACGGCAGGGGGAAGGTATGCTGGTACCTGCCGGGCAGGAATCAACACAACCCAACAACCGAAGAAGACGGCGACAGATGCAATAGTTAAGGTGATCTTCGGGGCTGGGTTCATGGTTTATATCGACTGTGTTAGTGCATGCTAATGGGTTTGGCGTAACTAGGAAACCTCTGAAACGGATGTGATATCCTGCAATTTTTTTTAGTATCAACTTTTTAATAACCACATTTCAATAATTAAGGTGAAGAAATCATGTCAGAAAAAGCAGCTAAGGCTCTGGAAATCTACAAGAGCATTGAGGGCCAGGAAGAAGGTGTCGGTGAATGGTTAGTAGTCGACCAGGACAGGATCAACCTGTTTGCTGACGCGACACTGGATCACCAGTTTATTCATATCGACCCTGAAAAGTCTGCGGAGTTGTCACCTTACAAGGTCACGATTGCGCATGGTTTCCTGACCCTGTCGCTTATTGTGCATTTAGGCGGATCCATTGCACCGCTTCGTCCAGAGGCCCTCGAAGGTGTTTTCATGGGAGTAAACTACGGTCTGGATAAAGTTCGATTCCCAGCGCCCGTTCCTGTTAACTCGAAAGTTCGTGCCCGTCACATGCTAATGTCTGCGGAACTGAAAGGCGCAAATACCATCCAGGTAAAACGTCAGGTGACGATAGAAGTCGAAGGTAGTGACAAGCCGGTTTGTGTCGCCGAATCCCTGATTCGTTACATGTACGGTGACTAGCTGAGCCTGATTTTTTGTAAGAGGGACAATCTTATGACGGTCATAACCAAAGAAGACCTGATCCAAAGCATTCAGGATTCCCTGCAGTACATTTCCTATTACCATCCGCCGGATTTCATTCGGGGGGTTGCCGAGGCTTATGAGAGGGAAGAATCTCCAGCTGCTCGCGATGCCATGGCTCAGATCCTGATCAACTCAAGGATGTGTGCAGAAGGTCATCGGCCAATTTGCCAGGACACGGGAATTGTCAATGTATTCCTGTCTGTCGGGATGGATGTCAGGTTTGAATCGGATTTATCGTTGGAAGACATGATTAATGAGGGTGTAAGGCGCGCCTACAACCTGCCTGAAAATGTGTTGCGGGCTTCGGTACTGTCAGATCCAGCGGGCAAGAGAACAAACACCAAAGACAATACTCCTGCGGTCATTCACACAGAAATTGTGCCCGGCGATAAGGTTGAAGTGCGTGTCGCAGCGAAAGGTGGTGGGTCAGAGGCGAAAGCGAAGTTTGTCATGCTGAATCCCTCAGACAGTATCGTCGATTGGGTCATCAAAACAGTGCCTACGATGGGCGCCGGCTGGTGCCCGCCTGGAATGCTGGGTATAGGTATTGGAGGGACGGCAGAGAAAGCGATGTTGCTGGCCAAGCGAGCCCTGATGGATTCTATTGATATCCAGGATCTGCAGAAGAAAGGGCCTGCCAGCCGAGTTGAGGAACTGCGCCTGGAGATATTCGACAAGGTGAACTCTCTCGGCATTGGTGCCCAGGGCCTGGGTGGCCTGACGACAGTGTTGGATGTGAAGATCCTCGATTATCCAACGCATGCTGCCAACCTGCCTGTGGCAATGATTCCGAACTGTGCAGCCACAAGGCATGCACATTTCACCCTCGACGGTACTGGTCCAGCCGAGCTTGAGGTGCCGAATATTGATGACTGGCCCTCGATTACCTGGGAAGCCGGCCCTGGTGCCAGAAGGGTGAATCTCGATACGGTCACCAAGGATGAAATGAAGGAATGGCAGCCAGGGGAAACGGTTCTGCTGTCAGGCAAGATGCTAACTGGACGAGATGCGGCGCACAAAAGAATCAGAGACAAGGGCCTGCCGGCTGGCGTAGACCTGAAAGGACGATTTATTTATTACGTTGGGCCTGTTGATCCGGTTGGAGATGAGGTCGTTGGGCCCGCAGGGCCGACGACGGCCACCAGGATGGATGGCTTTACAGAAATGATGCTGGAGGATACCGGCATCCTCGGGATGATCGGTAAAGCGGAACGCGGCCCGATCGCGATTGATGCCATCAGGAAGCATGAAGCGGTCTACCTGATGGCGGTAGGTGGCGCGGCATTCCTTGTTTCCAAAGCCATTCGCAGCGCGCGGGTAGTGGCTTTTGAAGACCTCGGTATGGAGGCTATCCATGAGTTTGAGGTAGAAGATATGCCGGTGACGGTGGCGGTAGATAGTCGTGGAGAGGCGGTTCATATCACTGGACCTCGGGAATGGCAGGGCAAGATTGGTAAAATACCCCTGACAGAGACCTGACGTATGAGCACGAAAAGCTGAAAAACCGACAAAAATCATAAAGTTAGGTCTTAATTCAACAGCGATTTCGTTGAAAGAACTGACGCTTTGAAGTAGGCTAGCTTTCCGGCATTAAGTCAGTTTTCCCGTCTTTTTTGGAATATTTGCAGTATGGGACAAGAACCCACTTCCGTTGATCAGTTGTATATGAATGCTGAAAGTCTGGCTAAAGACTTCTCGTTGTTTCCCCGTAAAGAACCGGCATCAGTTATGCGGGGCTTGCTGACGGAACAACTAATCGAGAAAGAGCTGGATAGCCTGCGTAATATGGAGGTGGATGCCTATATCGAGGCAACTGTCGCGCCAACCGAAGAGTCGACTCGCCCTGGTTCAAAGGAAATTATCAGTGCTTTGGATGTGCCCATATTCAACGAAGTTGAGAATGGGCCAATGTATGCCGCTGAACTTGAGTTTGATTTCAACGGAACACCACGCCGAATAGGACTGATTACGCAAAACCGGGCTCATGCAACCGGCGTCTGGGGACCAGAGCACCATAACGCTGCAGCAAAACTTGCGAGTGAATTTGGTGTTCGTTCAATGCCTATTGTGACTTTTATGGATACGCCTGGCGCGGATCCGTATGAAGAGGCTAATGGAAACAACCAGGCGCACGCAATATCGGGGTTGATTGCTGAACTTTGTAATGTTGACGTCCCGACACTCGGTATCATCATTGGTCAGGGATATTCCGGTGGCGCGATCCCCTTAGCGTCCAGCAACCTCCTATTGTCACTGCGAACCGGGGTGTTCAACACCATTCACCCCAAGGGCCTTGCCAACCTGGTTAGGCGATACAACCTGTCGTGGCAGGAATGCGCCAAATTTGTTGGCGTGTCTTCCTATGAGCTTTACAAACAGCGGAACATTGACGGCATCGTTGATTACGATCCAGGTGAAATTGGAAAAATTGAAAACCTGCGAAATGCAATAGTTTCAGGTATCACCTCTATCGAGGAGGGCACCAAGGCGTTTGTTTCTGAGCATCCCGAAGTGCTGGATCATTACCATCGCAATATCAACCGCTACTTTAATCTGAGCCCGATGATGGCGGCGGTGCATGCCAGTTCGACATTGAAGCTTCGAACATCCCCTACTGAATATCCAAACGTGTTTGGTGTGGCTTTTCGATACTTGAGGTACCTGGGCCTGCGCCGGAGAATCCAGAGTACAACCGTTACCCAGTACGGGCGTCTGGTGGACGCGGAGGTCCCCGAGGGGGAACTTTCGCAACGTATCCATCGTGAGCGCCGCACTGCCTTCCTGGGCTGGCTTCAGGATCCGGATAAAGTCCTGTACGAAGATACGCTTAACAAAGCCTGGAAAAATTTCCAGGATAAACGCAAGGAGGCTAGTGCTGAGCGCGGTCGAATTGCCCAGTTCATTTTTGGTGAGCCACAGGCAAACTTTGACTTGGCGAAAAAGGAAATTTGCCTGGTGTCTGGCCTTCACCTCTATAACAGGTGGAAGTCGAGCGCAGAGGATAACCTCAGCGCATTAATCCAGCATCTCGGTGACACGCAGACCAGCAGCTACTTCCTCGCGACCGGGGATGTCAAAGACGTCAAGGGGTTGCTAAAAACTCTCTCCGAGGCCACCGACCCATTTAGGCGTGACCTCAGGGCCCGATTCAGTTTCGAAGGTAAAAAGCTGTTCGATGTTTCCTACATAGAAGAGAAGAACGAGGTCTTCCTGCTGGCCCAGTTATTATCAGAGCTGAATATTATCCTGGAAGGCGAATCTCTGTACGATGAGGAAAGACTGGCGAGTGTCAATCTTTCTGCAGCCAGCACTGAGCTGGTCGCCGGTGTGGGCGCATCAGTCACGCCGCTAAATCGCCGACTTCTTGAAGATGCATTGGGTTCCCATCTTGAGCGAAAATCAGACACTAGCGACACAGAGCCAGGTGCCGATGTGAATATTCTGGACGTCGTTCTGGATGAAGACCTTCGTGAAGAGTTTATTGACACCTGCAGAAACCTGATCCTGTTCGACTTTGTGTACGAGAATATGATCGCGGACCTGGTCTCGATGGCAAGAGAAGCAAACGAATCCAAACGCATGCCACGGGATTTTGTGGCTGGTCTGTTGGATAAATCTATCCAGGATGTGCTGAAGCTCAAAGCGTTTAAAGGTTTCACCGCGGCAGATGTTCAGCAGTCTTTCTCTGACTGGATGGAAGAGCTTGCCGGTCATTCAGGTTGTATGAATTTTCTGAAATCAGTCGAGGAATGGATTCGGGTCGTTCACAAAGACAAGTCCGATACTTTGTTTGTCGTGGTCAGTTTCTTCTTTGAAAAAGTCCTGCCTGAATATTACGCATCACGCCGAACTGGCAGAAAATTTGTAGGGAAGATTGAGCCAGTTCGGATTGGGCGAAGAAAAGATTTCTGGAACAGGCTGACCATCGCCTATCGCGACCTTCTGTTCAACGAGTTCCTGAACCAGGAAAACAGATCCAGGCGCACCAGCTTTGAGACGATCATTGAGAAGTACGTAGAGCATTTTGAAGAGTTAGGTGGCTCGTTGATGTCAGCTAACCCATGCTCCTTCCCGACGTTCAGACCTTCAATTGAGCAGGCCCTTAAGGCGGGCGTTCGACCTCATGGCCTGATTACAGGTACCGGTGATTTTAAAACCGAGAAGGGTTGTTACCGTGCAGGGATGGTTCTGTCTAATGTAGCGTTCCAGGCGGGCAGTATTGATAACTCGGACTGCGTCCGATTTTGCCAATTGCTGGTTGAGTGCGCGAAGCAGCGGCTTCCGGTTATATGTTTTATTTCGTCGGGTGGCATGCAGACCAAAGAAGGAGCCGCCGCGCTCTTTACCATGGCTGCTATTAACGACCGTATTACCCGATTTATCCGGGACAATGATCTGCCCATCATCATGTTCGGGTTCGGGCATTGTACCGGTGGTGCCCAGGCAAGTTTTGTTACCCACCCGCTGGTACAAACCTACTACCTGAGCGGCGCAAGAATGCCATTTGCCGGTCAGGCCGTGGTAGAGCGCAATTTGCCCTACCAGTGTCTGTTAAGTAACTACCTGTCGCTTAACGAAGATTCTATGGCTGGGCTGGTGAAGCACCCGTTTTCTGAAGATCACGATGTTGAGTTAAGGAAAATTGACCCGACCATTCCTGTGCCCAGTGAAACTGTGGAGCAGGTTGTTGACCGAGTCATGTCGGGCGTCCTGGAAGCCCGGCGTCCACTGGTCGAGCTTAATATCCCCAAAGAAGAAGAGCTGATTCGACCCGTTAAAAGGGTCCTTATTCATGCAAGGGGTTGTACAGCCGTCAAGCTGGTCTCAAGAGCCAAGGCGCTCGGTCATGAGGTGGTCCTGATCCAGTCAGACCCGGATATGGAATCTGTGCCGGCTGACATGGTGAGTGACGACCCTAAACATTCACTGGTCTGCATTGGTGGTAATACCTCCGATGAAAGTTACCTGAATGCCCGGTCGGTTATCAGCATTGCTGACGCTGAGAGAGTCGATTCCCTGCATCCGGGCATTGGTTTTCTTTCTGAAGACCCGAATTTTGCAGACCTTGTTCGTCAGCATGGCGTTAATTTTATTGGGCCGAGTGTCATGTCTATGGAAACCATGGGCAACAAATCTAACGCCATCAATACAACGATGAGCATTGATGTGCCAGTGGTACCCGGCAGCCACGGTATTGTCGACTCCAGTGAAAAGGCAGCCGAGATTTCTGAACAGATTGGCTATCCGGTATTGCTGAAGGCGGTTCACGGTGGCGGTGGTAAAGGCATCCAAGTCGTTCACAAGCCGGAGCAACTGCACCAACTGTTTCACCAGGTGACCACCGAAGCAAAAGCTGCCTTTGGCAATGGTGACCTCTATATTGAAAAGTTTGTCACCAACCTCCGTCATATCGAAGCCCAGTTGTTACGAGACATGCATGGAAACACGCGAGTGATTGGCATTCGAGATTGCAGCGTGCAGAGAAACAACCAGAAGCTGATGGAAGAATCTGGTTCTACCATGCTGCCAAAGAAATGGAGAGAAAAAGTACTCTCCTATGCCGAGAAGATTGCTGATGCGGTGGACTACGCCGGCGCAGGAACCGTTGAGTTTATATACGATGTTCCAAGCGATGCGATATATTTCATGGAGATGAATACCCGGCTTCAGGTTGAGCATCCGGTGACAGAAGTGGTGACGGGTGTTGATATCGTTGAGAAGCAATTCCAGATCGCGTCCGGTGACTCAATCGAGGAGATGAAATTCCTCGGGAAGGGCTATGGCCTGGAAGTGCGGGTCAATGCGGAAAAAGCAGTGTTAGATGCTGATGGCAGTGTTTCGTTTGTCCCGACGCCAGGTGAAATCACAAAATGTGTGCTGCCTGAGGAGGGCCACATCCAGCTTATCTCTATGGCGGGTGACGGCAAGGTGGTTTCGCCTTTCTATGATTCCCTGATCATCCAGATCATCTGTCATGGCAAAAACCGAAACGATGCTGTTAACAAAATGGCTGAGTATCTTGATCGGGTAGTGATTAACGGTATTTGTACGAACATCTCACTGATAAAGAGAATCCTGAGGGATGATGTCTTTCTGGGCGGCGAATTCGATACGGGCTACCTGCCTGCGTACCTTGATCGAATTGATGCGCAAGACCTGATCAAGGAAATTGAGGAAGCGTCGGGCTCCGTTGGTTCCGGCCTGAGTATCGAAATGCTGAAGATCGATGACAGCGATGAGTTAAAGGTGCTGTCACCATCGACGGGTGTTTTCTACAGAACACCTTCACCGTCAGAGCCTGAGTATGTCAACGTTGGTGATGTGGTGGGGGCGTCCGATGTTTTGTGCCAGCTTGAAGCGATGAAGATGTTCACGCCGGTCAATCTCAATACATTCTTCGGGGATGATGGTGAATTGTACGCCGGTGATGTTCGATACGAGATAACCAGAATCAATATTACTACCGGCCAACAGGTTAACGAGGGGGATTTGCTCTTTGTCATTAAACCTGTTGCTGACAGTTCTGGTGAGTCTGCCTAAATCAGTTCTGTAACACCTTTGCCGATGTAGATGACACAGATGAACCTGATGACGTAGCGGCCAATCTTTTTAAACTGGTGGTCGTTCAAGCGGGTGACGAGCAGGCTTGCACAGTAATTACCAAGTATTGCAGCAGCGACTACAGCGGGAATTACCCAGACTGGAATCAGATCGCTGGCGATGGTCATGATGATCGCGTAATAAATCAACTTCAGGATATGCCCCAGCGTCTGGGTGACTGCTTTGGTACCCAGAATTGCTTCCTTCGACATCTCGCTTTCTACATAAAAGATATCCAGTACCGGTCCTGATGCTCCGGCCAGCATCTGCGCGGTGGTGACAATGACGCCTGAAAATAAAGACACAGGGCCCCGCTCCATATCCAGATTAATGGAGGTTGGCAAAATGAACGCGAGAAAAGGGAAGCAGCCAATCAGGATAAAAACCAGTCCAATGCTGGGTACAAATGTCAGTGTTGCAAAAAGGCTAAGAACTGCGAATGCGCCGATAGAGTAGTAACCCAGCACCCGCCATTTTATATAGCGCCTATAGAGCCAGACTCGTGAACCGTTGGAAAAAGTCTGCGCGATCCCGTGAAGCACCATCGCTGCAGGTACTGACAGGAAGAAGCCGAATACGCCCATCAGGATCATTCCACCCGCCATACTGAGGACGCCTGAGATGATACTGGTCGCAAGAGTTGCAAGAACAAGTAGTAAGTAAGTCACGAGGCGCAGTCTGCGTGTTCTTTATAGATGAGAAAAGAGAATCGTTGGAATACAATGCATGCATCATTGGAATTAATGGACCTGTGGAATGAGTGATCCTGGAATGGATACATGATTGAGAACCTGGAAACTCTGCTGACGCTTGCACGTACCGGCACCATGATGGAGGCAAGTACGGAGCTTCGCATCACGCAGTCCGCGGTGAGTAAGCGAATCTCTACGCTTGAGCGTTACTACAATCGGAAGTTGATCCAGAAGAAGGGCCGGCGAGTCGAGCTTACCCAACACGGCCAGCACCTGGTCGACAAGATCTCTCCGGTTCTGTCGGAATTGAGGGACTTATTTATCCATGAAGTGGTGAGCGGTAAGGGTGAATTGGTCATTGGGGTATCGGATGCCATTTTGTCGTCCTGGGGCCCGGAAGTGTTTTACCAGGTTAGAACCGATATGCCTGAAGTGAACTTTGTGTTCCACACTCACCGGACACCGGTTGTGCTGGATCGGGTTCGTTCCGGTGAATTCATGGTTGGCGTCTGTACCGGGTCCGACACGCTGGATACCGATCTTCAATCTGAAGTCCTTACGATGGAGCCAATGGTCATTATTCCGTCTGGCCTGGAACCCATAACGTTTCCCAGTGGCGGCGAGTTGGGTGTCATCACAATCGAGGACTATTCCGGTGCCTGGAGATCATTCCAGGATGAGGTCCGGAAGCTCAGAATTAAGCGGGAAGTTTCCCTGGAATCCTTTTTCAGTGTTGCGCAGATGGCTATTGCGGGGTTTGGTCACGGGATGGTGCCTATTGGTGTGGCGAGGACGCTTAAAGTGCCGGAATCCTGCCTGATCAACCTTGGGGAAAAAGGCCTTCACAGGCCTGTCCGCTTCGTCGCGCGAAAGTCGACGTATTCCCTTCCTATCGTCTCTAATTTTTACCAGTCATTGTCTGGGAAGCTGAACTAAACCGGTGGGTTTTCTTCTTCGTCTTCTTCTTCCTCTTCGATGGACAGTAGGGAGAGCCCTTCCATATCTTCGGCCGGTGCCGCTTCCTTGGCTGCTTTCTGCCCCGCCACGTTAAACTTGGCGCGCGGCGGTTTGGCTGCTGCGGGTGCTGCTGCTTGGCTGGTTTCTTTTTTGCCTTTTTCCTGGGGTTTTTTTCCGTCCAGAGTAACTCTCAATCGGAGGTTGTTCTTGGAGTCTGCATTTTTTAATGCTTCTTCAATTGTGATTTGCCCTGATTTATAGAGATTGAACAAGGCCATATCGAAGGTCTGCATACCCTGTTCGCCTGATTTCTCCATTAACTCTTTGAGAGAACCGACATCGCCTTTTGCAATAAGGTCAGCAGCCCGCGGGGTCCCCAGCAGAATCTCAATCGCCGCAGCACGTTTACCGTCGACTGTTTTAACCAGGCGCTGGGAAATGATGCCTCGCAGATTCTGTGACAGATCCTTTAGAAGCTGGTTATGACGTTCTTTAGGGAAGAAGTTGATGATTCGGTTCATCGCCTGGTTAGAATTATTAGCGTGGAGGGTAGAGAGGCAGAGGTGGCCAGTTTCTGCAAAGGCCATGGCATGTTCCATGGTTTCCTGGTGCCGTATCTCACCAATCAGTATCACGTCAGGCGCCTGGCGCAGAGTGTTGGCCAACGCTTCTTCCCAGCTGTTAGTGTCAGTACCCACTTCACGTTGGTTGACGATGCAACCCTTATGGGGGTGCGTGAATTCGACAGGGTCTTCAATCGTGATGATGTGCCCTTTGGAATTTTGATTCCGGTAATCAATCAGCGCAGCCATGGATGTAGACTTACCGGAACCGGTTCCGCCAACAAACAGTATTAGACCCAGCTTGGACATGATGAGCTTTGGCAGAACGGGAGGCAGTCCCAGGTCTTTGTGGTTTGGCAGGCTGTCACCGAGTCGCCGGATGACCATGGCGTATTCATTACGTTGTTTGAAAATGTTGACTCGAAACCGGCCTAGGCCACTCCGGGAAATAGCCAGGTTACACTCAGGGTTATCTTCGAAGGCATTTCGCTGCTCCTCATTCATCACGCTGTTGGCAATGACTTCGATTTCTCCTGGCAGCATGGGAGTATCGGAGATCTGATTCAGGGTGCCATGAAACTTGGCGGACGGGGGTGCGCCGATACTGTAATAAAGGTCAGAGCCCTCCTTCTCTACCAGAATTCGCAAGCATTCTTCAAATTCTATCTGGGCCATTGGCTAACACTCCTCTTAGCGGATCGAACGCCGGATTTTAGGTCAGCCGGCGATGGCGGTGACTTAGGATAATACTGTGGAGTTGGATTGGCTACCGACAGCTAAATCTTGGCTAGTACCGGAATTGACGTCCGGCGGTATCGGTCAGTGTAAGTGCGTTGGGGCCATCGGCCACTTTTGTATGTCCGATCACTTTTGCGTCGATACCGAGCCCGGATGCAATCCGTATTGCTTCATCTGCTTTTGTCCCGGGTAGGTAAACTTCCATCCGATGTCCCATATTGAAAACCTTGAACATCTCTTCCCATCCGGTTCCAGAGACAGCCTGAATGGCGGAGAACAGCGGTGGGACCTCGAAGAGATTATCCTTGATGTAATGCACGCCGGTGCCGAACCGCAGGCACTTTGTCTGCGCACCACCGGAACAGTGAATGACCCCTTTAACATCGTCCCCCAGTGCTTCTCTTAGTTGATAGATGACTGGGGCATAGGTTCTTGTGGGTGAAAGGATCGCCTCGCCAACGGAAAACTCACTGGCAGGCAGTGAGTCAGACAGTCGATATGGCCCGCAGTAAACAAGTGAAGGGTCCAGATTGGCGTCGAAGGCCTCAGGATAGTGGTCGGCGTAATGGGAGGAAAGCATGTCATGACGCGCACTTGTCAGGCCATTACTGCCCATACCGCTGTTGGCATGTTGTTCGTAATTTGCCTGGCCGGTAGAAGATAGCCCGATGATCGCAAGGTCCGGGGTGATATCGTTTGTGATGACATCTGCCTTGTCCATGACCGCCACTGCACAGGAATCCACAACCAGGGTTCCTGTCAGGTCGCCGACATCTGCCGTCTCACCGCCGCCCGAATAAATGTTGATGCCATGTTCTCTCATGGACTCGAGAAATGCTTCAGTGCCATCGATGAGCTCGGAAATAACTTCTCCCGGGCAGTTCAGGGCGTTGCGGTTAACGGTGTTGGAAATAAGGATCCTGCCGTTTACGCCAACACACAGCAGGTCATCCAGGTTCATGACAATACTGTCTTGTGCGATGCCGCGAAAGACGGAAGCATCACCGGTTTCCTTGTACCAAAGGTAGGCGACTATCGATTTTGTTCCCGCGCCATCGGCATGAATAACATTGCACTTTGCAGGATCACCGGAAAGGAAGTCTTCGGTCACTTTGCAGAACGCTCCTGGGAAAAGGCCCTGTTGGAGTTTATCCACGGCGTTATGGACTTCCGTTTTGTCCGCGCTTACACCCCTGGCCTGATAGCGGCTGTCGGGTACTGCTGCCAGAACCGAGTAACCTGAACGGTCGTGCGCGGTAATCAGGCCGCGAAATTCCAGCTGGCGATAAGCCTTGGCTACTGTATTCGGCGCAATGCTGAGCTCCGTTGCTACAGCGCGGATGCTCGGAAGGCGCTCACCGGGCAATAATTCGCCGGCAGAAATAGCGAAATGGACCTGGTCGATAATTTGCTGGAAGACTGGTGTTGCAATGTTGGTTTGAACGCTTATTTTCATGCCACAAACTGTACCACTATTGTGATACAAACGAAATGCTGTTTTGTGAGGATCTGGGTGTTGATCCTGAGGAAGAGCCATCTCCTACCCGTTTCACGAAGCCAGCGCATCATGCCTACTCTGAGAGTGGGCTGAACCAAATCGGAGAAGTCCAGGCCCGCTCCTGGATAGTCGCAGACAGTGCAGGGTTCGGTTCAACGCCCGCCCGTAGTGCATCCCACGTTGACCATCGACAAACTGGATTCTCCAGCGCCCGTACGTAGTACATTGCGTGCTCGGATTCGTCAAACTCCGGGTCCACCCAGCGTACAAGCATTTCGGGATCACCAACCCCTGTGCTGACGGTGCAATCTGTGAGATCTACTCTGGCACCGTTATCGGGACAGCGGTGCGTCTGAGGGTTTACCTTTGCTCCATCGGAGCAGGCGACATCAAAAACCTTCTCAGAGGAGTTCCCGTCACGGACGGAGGCTTTAATAATTTGCAGCCGCTGCAGTGCGGACTTATTGGGGTCCTGTAACGCCCATACCAAAAAGCTCGGTGATTGGCCTGCCTCTGCCACAAGTTCGCCGCCCATAGGGACACCGCCCGCGTAGGCTTGATCAATTAAGTCATTGGCATCTGCTGCTGGCAGGTCATAACCGGCGAAGAATCGAACCTGAATTCTGGTACCGGAAGTTGAAAACGTCTCCTTGCGATGCAATGCGTCGTAGATAGCGGTACGTGTGTTTTCCTCTGCCCAGACCCCAGCCAGGCTACCGGCGCTCCACTGGCTTCGGTAGGTCTTAAGGTACGCTGAACCGTCTTCTGCGGGTTGTGCCAGCGGAACTGAGCCGCGTTCAACGGGTTCATCATCGAGCCTGCCAGTCTTGCTCCAGTAGTTATCTTCCGCGCCGGCATAAGATGCATTGTGTGTGTCGCTTGAGCCAATCACGCCGAACTTAAATGGATTGAAACCCTTCTTCGCCTGAAATTCGATGCCATTTCGTAGCGCTTCGCGCACGTAACTGCCCTGTGGTTGGCTTGCCAGGTTTGAGGCGATTCTGACTTTCATTATTTCAAAGTCTGCCCACTCATCATTGGGTGACAAAGCAGGGTGAGTGTCTGAAGTGCCTTTAATTTGCGAATTCTCTACCAGACGTTCATTGCGCATACGCAGATCGGCGTATGCGCCATCGAGTGGTTTGCCATCAAAATCCGTCAGACTAAACATCCAGCCATTGGAACCATTCGAATTGTGGGGCATCGCCAGCGACTCGTATCCGGCGAGGCGTTGCTCATCCATCCAGCGCCACAACTCTTCAGGGTTCCTGGAGTCCAGTCTTGAAAATGGCAAGTCCGGCGCAGTATCCCCCTTAAAGATGACGTTCCTGTGTAGATTTTCAAACGCATCGCCTGATGAGGTGTATTCATATCCCAGAAAAGCCGTGAATCTACCGGGATCATTGTGGCGATTCGCGGCAGCTTTAATATCATCCCACGCACTGGTTGAAGACACAGGGTCAATGAGTTCTGCACGGCGTTCTGAGCTAAGAAACGCAAGCATTGTCGCGAACGCAGCCGCCCGGGATTTTTCATTAGACAGATTGCGAACGCCCTCAGCAAGATCATGTTCGTACAGCGCATTGCCCTCAACCGTCATACTACGTAGCGCGCCCAGGTAGAAAGCGTGATCCGTGACGGCGTAGAAGTCCAAGGGCACATCTAACTGCATGTCGAATCCGCCCGGATGTGTTATTACGCCGCCTTTTGCAAAGTCATAGGCGGCGTCAGGCGATGCCAATGTGCCCATCACAAAAGCGTCAAATGAGTACATGGTGTGCACGTGCAAGTCACCAAACAGGGCTCGCTTTTCTACCCGCGGGTCAGCGGATGTCGGCACTGCCAGAATTGCTGTACCAGAATGTTGGGCTGTGGGCGAACTGTTCGATTCAGGTGCTTCCTGACAACCGCCAAGCAGGAATAGAACCATCACCAGAGTTGGTACTCGCATATTGCTTCTTCCGTTTTACAATGACTTGATGGTATCAAGTCATCACCTTTACCGCACCTCTACCGCATTCTTTTAATCTGGGCAGAACGAGAACTGCCATTGGTTGGGCTTGGGCGATACGCTGTAATGTCGCGCCTGAAAAAGCTCGATCAAAATGTATGCTAATGCTTCATCCAGCACTGTAATGCCAAAACCGTGAGGGTATAATGCGCGCTCTTTTAGTGGAGTCTCTATGCTGGTCATCGTGGATTATGATGCAGGTAATGTACGCAGTGTTCAGCGTGCCTGTCAGTATGTCGGTATGGACGCCGAGATATCGGCTGATCCGGCTGTCGTTGCGGCTGCAGACAAGTTGATTTTTCCGGGGGTAGGTTCGGCGGAGAGTGCCGTTGATACCCTTCGCGACCGAGGGCTTGATGAGGCAATAAAATCTTTCTATGCAACAGGGAAACCGTTGCTGGGCATCTGCCTCGGTTTGCAGATTGTGCTTGAGCATACCGAGGAAGGTGACAAAACCTGCCTTGGGCTAGTGGAAGGAGCGTCCGAAAGGTTCGAGTTCTCCGATAGATCCCTTAAGGTGCCACATATCGGCTGGAATGAATTGACGATCAATCGACCACACCCGATGTTGAAAAATATTCAGTCAGGGGATGAGTTCTATTTCGTCCATAGCTATTTTGCTCGGCCAGTCAATAGTCATCATATGGTAGGAACTACAGAATACGGCGACAAGACGTTCTGTTCTGTGATCGCCAGGGAAAACCTGTTTGCCACTCAGTTCCACCTGGAGAAAAGTGGTGCGCTGGGTCTAAAGCTACTTGGTGCATTTAAACACTGGGATGCAACATGCTAAGTAAGAGAATCATTGCCTGTCTGGATGTGCGAGATGGCAAGCTGGCCAAGAGCGTCAAGTTTGTTGATACGAAAGACATTGGTGATCCTGTGTCAAAGGCCCGGGAATATTACGAGGATGGCCTGGACGAACTGGTGTTCTATGACATTACAGCTTCCAGCGATGCCAGGGATATCATGCTGGATGTTGTGGCACAGGTGGCGAAACAGGTTTACATTCCTTTCTCGGTCGGTGGCGGAGTACGAACGGTTGAAGATGCCAACAAGTTGCTCTGGGCCGGCGCAGAAAAAATCAATGTGAATTCTGCTGCGGTCAAGCGCCCTGAATTGATTGCAGAGTGTGCCCATGCATTTGGTATTCAAAACACAGTGCTCTCGATGGATATTTTAGGGGTCGAAACTTCAAGAGAATTCCCGAGTGGCTACGAAGTCATTATCAATGGTGGACGTACCCCCATGGGTGTCGATGCGCTGGAATGGGCGCTCAAGGGTGAAGAACTAGGTGCAGGTGAACTGGTTGTTAATTCGATCGATGCAGATGGAACCCGGGAAGGTTATGAGATTAATCTGACGCGAATGATCTCTGAAGCGGTTTCAATTCCGGTCATAGCCTCCGGTGGGGCCGGGAAACCGGAGCACTTGCTTGAGGTCCTTACCGAAGGTAAAGCGGACGCAGCGCTCGTTGCCTCTATGGTCCACTATGGCGACTATACGGTGTCCGGTTTAAAGCAGTGGCTGCATGAGCATGGCGTCAAAGTCAGATTGCGCTACTGATGCCCGAGTCGCCGGGATACCTTGAAGAAAAAATTATTCTCCTGGAAGAACGTCAGGCATTCCAGGAAGACACATTACAAAAACTTGATGACGCCGTGTCGGAACAACAGAGACAGATTATGGCGCTTGAAGATCAACTCAAACATTTGTTGAGCCAATTCAGGAAACTGGAGTCATCGATTCCTGATGGCGGTTTAGCAGAGGACGAAAAGCCACCCCATTACTAGATGCTAACCTTATGAAAGCTGTCATTGTTAACGAAGACCACTCCCTTTCCTGGGGTGAAGTTGATCATCCGAAAATCGGTGATCATGAAGTACTGATTAGGATTTCTGCCACCGCGATCAACAGGGCAGACCTGATGCAGCGAAACGGCTTCTACCCGCCACCTCCGGGTGCGAGTGAAATTATGGGTCTGGAATGTGCAGGCGAAATTGTCGAAGTGGGTGTAGGCTGCACTCGATTCAAGGCCGGTGACAAGTTTGCGCTCTGCTGGCTGGTGGCGGTTATAGTCAGTATGCATCTGCCCATGAGGGCAGCGTGCTGCCAATCCCGGATGGCCTGTCTGATGAGCAGGGCGCTGCATTGCCTGAAGTATTTGCGACGGCCTGGTTGAATCTGTTCATAGAAGCAGGGCTGAAGGCCGGTGATAAAACCATCGTTCATGCCGGGGCCAGCGGTGTTGGGACGACTGCCATTCAATTATGTAAGGCATTTGGTGCCAGCAGTTTTGTCACGGTTGGGTCCAAAGATAAGCTGCGCGCCTGTATCGAACTTGGCGCCAGTGGCGGATTCAACCGTCATGATGGATCATTCCTTGAGACCGCGAAGACGTTTGCCGGCGAAAGCGGGGTTGATGTCATCCTGGATCCGGTGGGTGCGGGTTATCTGTCTGACAATCTTAGCTTGCTCGGCCTTGGAGGGCGGTTGGTTTTAATTGGCCTGATGGGCGGTATCAAAGCGGAACTCGATCTTGCGCAGATGATGATGAAGCGAGCGAGGATTATTGGGTCTACTTTGCGTACGCGACCAGTGACAGAAAAAGCAGTCGTGATGGCTCAACTGGAAGAAAAAGTCTGGCCGAAAATTGTGAACCAGGAAATTAAGCCGATCATAGAAGCAGTATTTCCGATCACGGGGATTGCGGATGCACATGATCTTGTCGCGTCGGACACAACGACGGGTAAAGTGATATTAACGGTGGACCACTAATCGGCCTGCTATAGCCTGGCGCTCAGCGATATCTTCAGCCTGGAATCCCTTGTTAGTCTTGGTGAGATCGATCTCGAACCGCGGACTAAATTTCGTTAATGCTCACTCGTTGTTCGTTTAACTTTTTCAGTGCGGAATCCAGGTCCTGAAGTTTGTCTCTCTCTTTCTGAACAACTTCTTCTGGCGCCTTCTCAACGAAGCTTGGATTGTTTATCTTGCCTTCTGTTTTAGCGCGATCTTTCTGTTTGCGATCGATTTCCTTGTCCAGTCGGGCCAGCTCTGCTTCCTTGTCGATCAATCCTGCCATGGGCACCAGCAGTTCCATTTCACCAACCAGTGCGGTCGCTGACAAGGGTTTTTCTGCGTTGTCACCAAGCCATGTGAGTGACTCCGGCCTGACCAGGAAGGTGAGTTCACGGGTAAATTTATCCAGGCGTTGCTGGTCTTCGGTACTGCCATTCGAAAACAGGATGGGCACTTGCCTCGCTGGCGAGATATCCATCTCGCCGCGAATGTTGCGTACGCCGGTGACGACCGTTTTCAACCACTCGACGTCTTTGCTGGCCGCATCACTTATCAGCTTTTCATCCGCAACAGGGAACGGTTGTATCATGATGGTGTCGCCTGAGCGACGAACTGTTGACGGCACTTTCTGCCAGAGCTCTTCCGTTAGAAATGGCAAGAATGGGTGAGCCAGTCGTAATATAGATTCCAGTATTCGCGCAAGTGTCTGCTGGGTACCCAGTTTCTGCGCCTGGGTAGCATCGGCGCTATTTAATATCGGCTTGGTCAGTTCCAGATACCAGTCGCAGAACTCGTCCCAGACAAACTCGTAAATTTCTTTCGCAGCCAGGTCAAAGCGATAGGTTTCCATGGCCAGGTTCACCGCCGCTGCAGTCTTCTGGAATTCTGAAATGATCCAATGATCGATCGTTGACAGTTCAACGTCTGTGCTACCCAGTCGTGATTCGTTATCGTTGATATTTCCGGATACAAAAATAGCCGCGTTCCATAGTTTGTTGCAAAAGTTTCGATAGCCCTCGACTCTCTTTATATCAAAACGAATGGTGCGGGTGCGGGTAGCAATCGAGTAGAAAGTAAACCGAAGTGGATCAGTCCCGTAAGCCGTGATGCCATCCGGGTATTCCTTTCGGGTAGCTTTTTCTATGCGCTTGGCCATTTTCGGTTGCATCAGGTTACCGGTTCGTTTGGCAACGAGTCCATCCAGGCTGATACCGTTGATGATATCCATCGGGTCCAGGCCGTTGCCCTTCGACTTGGACATCTTCTGGCCGAAGGCATCGGTTACCAGGCCGTGGATGTAGACCTTTTTGAACGGTACTTCACCGGTGAACTTCATCGACATCATGATCATGCGGGAAACCCACAGGCTGATGATGTCGTGCCCTGTCACCATAATGTCGGTAGCGTGAAACGTTTCCAGTTCCTTGGTCTGTTCGGGCCAGCCCAGGGTGGAGAAAGTCCAGAGGGCAGACGAGAACCAGGTATCCAAAACATCGGGATCCTGCATAAGTTCCACACTTGCAGCCAGATTATGTTTATCCCGTGCTTCCTGTTCACTGCGTCCTACATAGATGTTGTCATCGGCGTCATACCAGGCGGGAATTCGATGTCCCCACCACAGCTGCCTGGAGATACACCAGTCTTCGATGTTTCTCATCCATGAGAAGTAGATGTTCTCTGCATTTTTCGGAATGAACTCAATTTTGCCGTCCTCGACCGCGTTGATGGCCGGCTCGGCGAGCGACTTGATATCGACAAACCACTGATCGGACAGGAAAGGCTCAACAACGACGCCGGACCTTTCCCCGCGCGGGATGGCCATGGTGTGATCTTCTATCTTTTCCAGCAGACCTAGTGCGTCGAGGTCCGCGATAACGGCCTTACGAGCTTCGAAACGGTCCATTCCCCGATACTTTTCAGGTACCTCATCGTTGAGGCTGGCATCTTCACTAAGAATGTTAATGATCGGCAGGTCGTGACGATGACCGACATCATAGTCATTGAAGTCATGGGCCGGTGTGATCTTGACGCACCCGGTGCCGAAGGCCATATCCACGTACTGATCAGCGATGATTGGAATGCGTCGGTCAGTTAGAGGAAGGATAATTTCTTTCCCCACCAGAGCCTTGTAGCGATCATCAATCGGGCTGACAGCGACAGCAGTATCACCCAACATGGTTTCCGGTCGTGTCGTTGCGACGACCAGAAAGTGTCCCGGTTCGTCGGCAAGAGGATAGCGGAAGTGCCAGAGATGGCCCTGTTCTTCCTCGCTTTCAACTTCAAGATCGGAGATCGATGTCTTTAGAACGGGATCCCAGTTCACCAGGCGTTTCCCTCGGTAGATCAGGCCCTCTTCGTGAAGGCGTACAAACACCTCAAGAACGGCTTCCGACAAACCTTCATCAAGGGTGAATCGTTCTGTTTCCCAGTGAAGAGAGGCACCAAGGCGCCTCAGTTGTTTGGATATGGTTCCTCCGGACTCTTCCTTCCACTCCCAGACTTTGTCAATGAACGCTTCCCGTCCAATATCGAGTGGTTTGATACCCTGGGCTGAAAGCTGTTCGGTCACCAGCATCTGGGTTGCGATACCGGCATGGTCTGTACCCATTTGCCAAAGCGTGTTCTTGCCGCTCATACGCTGGTAACGAATCAGTGAATCCACAAGGCTATGCTGGAAGGCATGTCCCATGTGCAGGTTGCCCGTTACGTTGGGGGGTGGAATCGCGATGCTATAGGATTCACCGTGACCCGAGGGGGCGAAGTAATTGTTCTCTTCCCATTTCTGGTACCAGGATTGTTCGATGTCCTGAGGTGAATACTTGCTCATGATCTAATGGTGTCGCTAAAAAGTTGTCGAAACCTGTGGATCGGAAAAGCTGGGAAGCTTTCGATAATCAGGGAAAGCGCGATTATACACGGGGTGTGAGTTTTTTGGAGGCCTGTCTGGAAGTCGCTGGTGTTAGTGAAATACCACGGTCCGGTGGCCGTTCAGCAGGACACGATGCTCCGCATGATATTTGACCGCCTTGGAGAGGACAATTCTTTCGATATCTCTGCCAACGTTGACCAGATCAGCGACAGTGCTTCGATGGCCGACCCGTTCGATGCCCTGTTCGATGATAGGGCCTTCGTCCAGTTCGGCGGTGACATAGTGGGCAGTAGCGCCGATGAGTTTGACCCCATGTTCAAACGCCTGGTGATAAGGTTTTGCGCCCTTGAATCCAGGCAGAAAGGAATGATGAATGTTGATGATCTTGCCCGCCATCTCTTGGCAGAACCCAGGCGACAATATCTGCATATATCGAGCGAGCACAACGATATCGATTTCCCTGCGCTGAATCTCCTCAAGTAGTAACTTCTCTTGTGCTGTTTTTGAGTCAGGGTCGATCGGAAGGTGCCTAAAGTCGATGTTTTGCGCAACGGCGATCGGTTTGGCTTCAAGGTGATTGGAGGCTACCAGAGTGATTTCTATCGGGAGCTCACCATTTTTCTCACGAAACAATAGGTCAATCAGGCAGTGCTCCTGTTTTGAAACCATGACAAGGACTTTGGGTTTCTGCGAGCGTGGCCAGATTTGCCAGCTCATCTGGTTCCCGGTAGCGACGGGTTCGAAGGAATGCTCGAGCGCTTTGAGCGTTGCTTCTCCCTCGAAGTGAACCCTCATGAAAAATGTATTGTTGGACCCGTCTTGAAATTGATTGCTGTCCAGGATGTTACATGAATTGGCCACCAGCCAGCTCGATACGGCCAGTACCAGGCCGGATTTGTCTGGGCAGGATAGGGTGATGATGTAGTCCATGTTTAGCTCTCGGGGTGGTCTTTCAGGTGTTTCAGAATTGTGTTCAGCTCATCACTGAGTTCTGCTCGAAGGTTCTCGTCAAGTCTGGTTGTTGGATTGTCGGCTTTCTGCGCGACATCTGGTTCCTGGGTGTCACAGGCTTCCTCATTTGCGAACTCGACCGGGCCAACAATGTCTTTGAAAAGATCAACTGTGTCCGGATCATATCCGGGAGGATACGGGCCGGTCTTTTTGGATGGGCTTTGAGATGACCGCGGATGCTTTCCTGATGGTTTAAGAGGCCGCGATGGGTGGAACACCTGGTGGTGAATCAATGGAATTTGGGTAACGCCAGGTTCGTTTTTGTCGTCATCCATATATCGCAGGGCGGCCTTTTATTCTGTGTCAGCTAATCTCGTGATAGTTCAGAACATAGCCGCGTTCTTTGTAGTAGGCGTAGTTCTCACGAGCGGATTCGCGCCTATTTTGGTCGACGGGGACGATCTCTGCAACCCGGTCGAACCTGGAAAAGAAATGTGGAATCTGCCCGGAAAGGTTGATCAGCACATCCTGGTGTTCTTCAGGCTCATGATCGAAGCCAATCTTGATGGGTACGTCCATTGCCTCAGAATGCAGCGAATGCGGCACAAAACTATCTTCCTTAAAGGTCCACAGTTGCTCGTTCAGGATCTTGGCCTGTTCTTCAGTCGACGTGTGCACATAAATATGGCGGCCCTTCCTGTAGACCAGGTCAATCAGGCGGCAAGCAAAAGCATGTTCGTCGCCTGTTGTCTGGTAAAAATCGATTCTGGTCAAAAGTCGCTTTTCCTTGTTTCAGCGTGTCGGGTTCAGGCAGCAAGGTTGTTCAGGTATTCAAACAATAAACTGACGGGTCTGCCGGTTGAGCCCTTTGACGGGCCGGATCCCTTGAATGCTGTGCCCGCGACATCAAGATGCGCCCAGCGATACTTTTTGGTAAAGCGGGAGAGGAAACAGGCCGCGGTAATGCTTCCGGCCTCGCGGCCACCAGAATTCGCTATGTCAGCAAATGTACTGTTGATCTGTGCCTGGTAGTCCTCCCATAGCGGCATTCGCCACACCCGATCGAGCGAGTCTTCGCCGGCCTTGGTGAGATCTGCAGCGACACCATCATCATTGGCGTACATTGCTGAGGCATGGCGGCCGAGGGCGATGACACAGGCGCCAGTCAGCGTCGCGACATCAATGACGGTCTTGGGATTGAACTGGTCTATGTAGGTGAGTGCGTCGCACAGGACAAGCCGACCTTCAGCGTCAGTGTTCAGGATTTCTACTGTTTGTCCGGACATTGTTTTTACGATGTCACCTGGTCTTGAAGCATTTCCTGACGGCATATTCTCTGCCGCTGCGATGACGCCGACAACATTCATTGCCAGTCCCTGTTCGGCGATCGCGACCATCGTCCCAAACACGCTGGCTGCGCCGCACATATCCCAGATCATATCCTGCATACCTGCGACTGGTTTCAGTGAAATACCACCCGTGTCGAATGTGATGCCTTTACCAACCAGCACATGGGGTGCTTCTTTTGCCTTACCACCCTTATAGGTAATGACGATCAGCTTACCGGGTTGCACGCTGCCCCGGGTAACAGACATGAATGCGCCCATGCCTAGCTTCTCTATCTCTTTTTCTTCGATAACTTTCGTGGTGATCGATGAATAATCATTGGCAAGTTGCTTTGCCTGATCCGCTAGATAGGTCGGAGTACAGATATTTCCGGGAAGATTGCCCAGTGTCTTCGCTGAGCTGATACCCGCGGTCAGCGCGCTACCCACCGCGATTGCGCTTAGGATTGTTTCGCGTTCGGATTTGTCGTCCAGGAGCAGATCCACCGACTCGATGGAATCCGTGTTTACTGGTGGCTTACCCTTCATTTTTGTAAAGGAATAAAGCCCGGCCTCGAAGGATTCGATAATTTTTTGTGTTTTCCAACCAATGCTTCGGTCAGGGACATCCACTTCAAGTAGGCAGCATAAGTTGGTTCGAGAGGAGGTAGCCTTTATCTTGCGGATGACAGTTCTTGCTATATCTGCATACTTCGCGCTGGTCATGGATTTTTCGTTGCCGAGCCCTACCAGAAGTACTCGTTTGGCACCGACATTTGGCACGTCATGGAGTAGCAGTGTCTGATGGGTTTTACCGCTGATGTCCTCACGTTTCAGGATTTTTCTCAGATAGCCTTTGCTTGCCTTATCCAGAACCCTGGCCGAAGGTGATAACTGGCCGTTTTCGTATACGCCAACGATGGCGCATTGGGTTCTGGCTTTGGCAGAATTACCCGTGCGTGTGCCATACTTCATAGTGACTCCTGAGGATTTTTCGCGTGAACTACTGCATTAATATAACGGTTATGGAATGTCCGGTCACTTAAAGTGATTCTTTCCCGCTATTTTGCCCGTGAAATATTTATCACGATGTTTGCTGTTGCGGGCATTGTGTTGGTTATTTCTATGGGTTGGCGATTCAGTGGTTATTTAGAGAATGCTGCCGCTGGTCTAATGTCCCGCGAAGTTCTGTTTGCTGTCATGGCCTATAGGCTGCCGGGTTTTCTTGAGCTCATCATTCCGGTCAGCTTCTTCCTGTCTATTATGCTGGTGCATGGCCGGATGCATGTCGACAGTGAAATGATTGTTCTCCATGCTTGTGGAATGAGTACCTGGCGGCTGATTCAGATGACCCTGCTAACGGCTTTGGCTGTCATGATTATGACGGCGATGATCTCTTTGTGGCTTAAACCCATGGCTGAGCAACGTGTCGAAACACTCCTTCGTGACCAGCATAACCTCACGGAATTCGACACGCTTATTCCAGGTCGCTTCCAGACGTTGACTTCAGGCAAACGGGTAACCTATACGGAAGGCATCTCGGACGAAGGAGAATTGGCGAGAGTATTTATTAACGACTACAAAGAAGCGGCCGACAATGAGCCCAGAGAAGCGGTGACGGTCATTGCTGACAGCGGCAAGACTCAGGTCGATGGCGCAGGACGACGGTTCCTGGTGTTGAACAACGGTCGGCGATATCAAGGCAAACCCGGAGAAAAGAATTACCAGTCCATCGAATACGAGGAATATGGTCAGTTGATAGTGAGTGGTGCGTTCATTCAAGGCAAAAAGCGTCGCACAGCGATACCAACATCAGAATTGTTTGGTGCAACAGATGCCAAAGCTGTGTCGGAGCTTCATTGGCGCGTCGGGGTTGTTTTATTGATTCCTGTCATCGCGCTGCTGGCGATACCGCTCGCCCGGGTAAACCCGCGGCAGGGGCGTTTTACGCGCCTGGTCCCGGCGATGATTCTTTGCTTCGTTTATATCCTTGCCTTGTCAGGCGCGCGGACTGCGCTGGAGAAAGGGGACATACCGCTGGATCTGGGTCTCTGGTGGGTTCATGGCATAGCCCTTGGCACGACGTTTTTAATGTACAGGCTTGAATGGATGGGCGAGAAGCTTAACAACCTACCGATGCTGTTCCGTTAGTGGTGTTAGTCTTTGCCGGAGGTTTTCTGGTAGGGATCGTCCCCCAGAAATATGACACGGGTTCCTGAAGCGCGGTCGTGCCAGGCCAGTTTTTCTCGATCAAATAGGATCCAGATAAACCCGAGCCCAAGGAACATCGTCGAGAAAGTAGCGAAGAAAAACCTCACCGCACATTCACCTAACGTTAATATTTGTCCTGTATCGTTGATGGTGCGAATTTTCCAGACCTGCATGCCAAGCGTCTGTCCCTTGATGTGCCAGAAGTAGGCGTAAAAAGCGCCTGCTTCCAGGTAGAGGAATAGCTGGAAAAAAGGTCCTGCTATTATTTCACCGTCATTAAGAAATGCGACTATCAGCGTCGTTGTGACGAACCAGAGGGCAACCACCAGGAATGCGTCGTAGAGAATGGCCGCCAGTCGTCGCCACAGGCTGGCCGTTGTGTTTGAGGCAGTTGGCATGAGTGAGGAAGAAAAAAAATGAAGTCTATCATGGGTTGGATGCAGCATCGCCTTGCGCGCGTATTTCGTGCTTCGTTAGCAGCGGTTGTGGTATTAATGATTAGCCAGGGCTGGGCTGTAAATGGAGCTGCAAATGGAGCAGCAAATGGAGCTGCAGGTGGGGCTGAGAGTTTTGATGATTACCTGGGAAAAGTGCGATCGGCAGCGATCGGCAACGGGATAGCGTCAGAGACAGTAGATGCCGCATTCAGGGGGCTGACGAGGGACGAACGAGTCATAGGCTACGATCGCAAACAGCCTGAATTTGTGCAGACCTTTGACGAGTACCTTACTGCGCGAGTGACGAACTTCAGGAAACAGGAAGGTCGCAAGCTGTTTCAGTTGCATCAGCCATTGCTTGATGAGATAGCTGACTTATACGGTGTGGATCCGGAGTACATCGTTGCCTTTTGGGGTTTAGAGACAAGTTTTGGGCGCTATCAGGGGAAATACAGCATCATTCGGTCTCTCGCAACCCTGGGGCATGATCAGCGCAGGGCTGCGTTTTTTACCGCGGAACTCCTCAAGGCACTGCAGATTCTTGATGAGCAACATGTTGCGCCTGAGGCATTTGTAGGCGCCTGGGCTGGTGCAATGGGACAAAGCCAGTTTATGCCCAGCAGTTTCTTGCGGTTCGCGGTCGATCACGACGGTGACGGTCGAAAGGACATCTGGTCCAATAAGGCGGATGTCTTTGCCTCAATCGCTAACTACCTGAATAAGGCTGGCTGGAAAAGAGGCGCAGGCTGGGGTGGTCCAGCATCGTTTAACACGGTGGATTTTGCCAGTTTGAAGCCTCTGAAGGTTGACCCGAGCTGTCGGGCGCTTAACCGCCATTCTCGTAAAATGTCGATTTCCAGCTGGAAGGACTTGGGTGTGGTTCCTGGCGTTCAGTTAGCTGATCAGCCTTATGCCCTGGTATCGCCTGAAACAGGTGCAAGCTCGGGATATCTCGTCGGGGGGAACTATCGTGCAATCCTGAATTACAACTGCGCTGATAAATATGCTGTGTCAGTGGGGTTGATGTCCGAGGCTATTGCTACGCCGGACTAATCAGGAATCATCATAAAAGCGGCTTCGGTCTCGGCGACGACCTTGTTGGTGTCGTTCCGAATCATCAAGCCTTTCATCTGGGTTAATCGCGCTTTTTGGTTAATGCAGTGCCCTTCAAGGCGGACATTGGTGCCAATCGGGAGCGTGTCTCGATATCGGATATCGCATTTGGCAGTGAATGCCTTGAAACCCTTAAGGAAGAGCCAGTTCGCCATTACGTCATCGAGAGCACTAAACACGATGCCCCCATGTGTCACGCTGTCGTAGCCGCAATGATCCGAGCCTGGTGTAAATTCGCTGTGGCAAATATCATCCTCAAGCCTGAAATCCAGCTTCAGTCCGATTGGATTGCCGGGCCCACAGACAAAGCAGTGGTTGGCATCAGATCGTAATTGACTCATTGACTTGCTCCATTGGCCCTATAGGTTGTGTTTACTGTTACGCCGGTATAATGACTGGCATGTACCTTGATACTCACAAGACCTATTGTCCACATTGCGGTGAAATGATCGAACTGGTGGTAGACCCTTCAGCAGACCAGGAGTATATCGAGGATTGTCAGGTTTGCTGTTGTCCGATGATGGTGTGCGTGTTGGCAGTGCAGGAAGGCGAGCCTGAAATCGGTGTCTTTGCTGAAACCTGAAGGGCAGCCAGCTAGGTTGGGTTTATTCTGATCAATCCCCGGAAGCCTGGCACGTAGCCAAGCAGATCCCACATGGAAGTGCGGAAAAGGCTTGCTGGTATCAGGTGTTCTATTTTCTTGTGTAACGCCGGAAGTTCGGACCAGTGGACACCCTGTTTGTGATGATGCGCCGTGTGGTAACCAAGGTTGCCTGTGACGAAATTGTAGACCGGGTTCATTGTGTTGTAAGAGGCGCTGAACTCGTCCTTCGAATCCAGACCCGCATGATGATCGTAGGTAGCCCACGCCGTGATCAGAAGTCCGGCGAACATCGGAAGAACGAAAACCATAAAGCCCTGAATGGGGTTGGCAACGACTAACAGTATTGTAATGGCGAGTGTCAGGCCGGTGTAGATGAAATGAGTGCGTAAATGTCTTGGATGTTTCTTTCCTACTTTCCAGGCTCGTAGGTAGGCTGTCGCTGCAACGACGACAGTATATTCCAGTTCGCCCATTTTTGATCCATCCGTCCTTTGCCAACGGCTTTCGTCGATGCCCTGATCAAGGTAGTTGTGGTGGTGGCCGAAGACGTGATGCAGTAACCATTGGTTCGTTGTCACTCCGGTGTGCAGTCCGTAGCTGAGTTCCAAAATTCTGTTAAACGGCGTCCAATGGAATGTCTTGGTGTGTTGGTGATGATGGTTCCAGGCGCAGATACACCCTTTAGGGATAATTGTTAGAATAAAGTAAGACAGCATTAGCCAAATATTGTCTGCCGTAAAATAGACTAGTAAGTCTAACAACGTCAGTGACAAAATAAGAAAGATTGGAAGTCGGTCTGCGCGATATCTAAACAATGTGTTGGTGCCAGGTAAATTCGCGCGAAGTGTAGCATAGGGTTGTTGGGTTTTTAACGGTTAGATATGACTCAAAACAGGGTTCTAAGCACCTGTCCTAAAATGATGATGGGCTGTAAAAGGTGACAACAATTGTCCTAAAATGATGATGGATTGTAAAAAATGACAGATGAAAAAGCCGGTGAAGTGGTTTCTTTTTCGGAGGCCAGCAACCCTCATGTGCTTGCCAGAAAAGAAGCCAAGCTCAAAAAACTCCAGGGTGCATTTAAGGCGGCGAGCAAAGACAAGTTTAAAGACGTCCGTAATCAGCGCCGCAAACGTAAAAATCCCAGGAAGAAAAAGTAGTCGGACCCGCGCCACAATAAAAAAGCCCCGTCGTTTCGACCAGTCCCCCGTCGTTTAGATCATCCCCCCCGTCGTTTCGACCGTAGTGGAGAAACCTCCTGCTCGCGAAACTCAAGCTTTTTGAATGCCCCGCTACATGCGCTAGTCAAGGTGACGAGTGGCTGGCGAACGAATAGGAGGCCGCCAGTGTTAATTCATAACGCCCGTTTGGGCCCTAACCAGGTGAGTGTGATAGCAATACCTGTAGGCGGCTGTTAATAAAAATTCCCGTCCGACTCGATCTTCTCAGCCCCGGTTCCTTCCCTTGCTGCCTGCAGTTCCTGTCTTGCGAGTCGTTCCATAAAGGCCCTGTCAGATCCGAGGGTAACCATATGAAACCCCTGGTTCAGATAGCGCTTTGTATATTCCAGCGAGCCTGTTTGAATTCCCGCAGCGATACCGTGCTTCTTGGCGGTTTCAAGAATATGGGTGACGGCTGCGACGTGCTTGGGATCGTTGTTGTCACCGCCAGGATGCAGGCCCAGCGCGTAGGCCAGATCGCTGGGTCCGATATAGACCGCATCAACGCCCGGCGTTGACATGATGTCATCCAGGTTCTCTAGCGCTTCGGCGGTTTCAATCATCACGATGCACGCAATCTCGTTATTGGCGGCCCGGGCATAACCTTTGCCGGCATAAAATGTTACGCGATTGGGTCCGTAAGAGCGCATTCCGTCCGGTGGATATCTGCAGGCAGCAACGGCTCGCTCTGCTTCCTCGCGATTGTTAACGAGCGGAATAATCACGCCATAAGCGCCTGCATCCAGCACCTTCATAATCTCGTATGGTTCATTCCAGGGGACTCGTACAAATGGAATGGCGTTAGAAGTAGAGATAGCGGTCAGCATGTGTTTAACGTCGATATAATCCAGCAGACCATGTTGCATATCCAGGCAGAGCCAATCGAAACCCGCATGGGCCATGGCCTCTGCGGTGTAACTTGAATCGATGGCCATCCATGCACCGATGGTCTGTTGGTTGGCGCGCCAGGCTTGTAAAACGTGATTACTTCTCATAGCTCTATCCTAGTGTTTGTTGTGGTCTCTCTTTGCGCTGCGCAAAGGAATCCGACAATGCGGTCTCGATTGATATGGTTGCCAATCTTATGCGAAGGCGATTGGCGTTTCACCTGCGACGGTCGTCCTCCACATTTCCCGGCGATATCCCCGGTAATCGGAAGTAGCACAATGTTGCGTGCACCGGTTATCCCATAAAGTAAGGGTGCCGGGCTCCCATCTTACGCGACAGCAGAACTGGGGATTGACGATAAGCTGGTTCAGGTAATCGAGCAGGGGCTGGCTTTCTTCCTGCGTCATGTTTTCAAAACGAATGGTATAGGTTGGGTTGATCCAAAGGGCAGGGCGTTTGGTCACCGGGTGCTTGCAAATGACTGGGTGTACCTGGGTATCGGGTTCCTGCTCATCGTTGGTGATGGTCATATGTTCCAGATGGTTTTTGAGTGTCGCCTGGGGCCCATAGGATCGGGTGGCACTATGAACAGCATTTAACGATTTAAGTGCTGCTTTCATACCATCAGAGAGTGCGTCATAGGCGGCGTACAGGTTGGCATAAAGCGTATCTCCCCCGGCAGCTGGCGTGTCTACGGCGTAAAGCAGGGTCCTTGCAGGAGGCGTCGCCTGAAAAGTGAAGTCCGTATGCCAGCCGGCGCCAAAAGTATGTGGCGAGTTCTCGTTGGCTTCCTTTACAACTGGCACAACATCCGGGTACTCCTCAAGGCCTGTCAGGTAGGGGGTCTCGCCAGGGCCACCCAGTCGATCAGTGATGCCGACCAAGTCTGATGGTGTAAGAGATTGGTCCCGAATGCACAGAACAAGATGCTGCGCAAAAGCATTATCCAGCGCCTGGAAGGACCCTTTATCCAGGTTGTTCATGTCCAGGCCAGTGATCTCTGCTCCAATGAGCCCCGTGAGTGGGCGGATAATCATGGTGTGAAGTCCTTGATATTCAAACAGTTACAGTACCCTGATGGCGTCGATAGCACAAACCGGAATGGTGCTGGTGCCAGGTATTGTAATCATCTTTTTAGTTAATATAATGTGTATTAACTTACGTAATGAATTACTTAAAATATATTGCCATGGAAGACCTACTGGAAGAACTGGGTGCGTTGGCGCTGGGCGGTCGTCTGAAGCGACTCGCCGATGCGCTGATGCAGGGTGGCAGCAGGATCTATGAAGAGGTTCAGCCGGGTTTTGAACCGCGATGGTTCCCTGTGTTTTCCTATCTGTACAAGAAGGGGCCAACTTCAATTACCGCCCTGGCGAAAGGTCTGGGCGTGTCTCATCCGGGCATCAACAAGATTGCCGATGAACTAATCGCGGTACGGCTCGTTGCCCCGTACCGCGACAGAAACGATAAGCGCAAGCGTGTGTTAGCACTTACTAGCTCTGGGCGTGAGCGGTACAAAGGTCTTGAGCCTACATGGAGAGACATAAGGCAGACGCTCCAAACAGCAGTAGATGAATGCGGCGGAGATTTCATCGGGCAGTTAACTGCCCTGGAGAAGAGTTTTGCCAGGCAGAATTTTGTCAGCCGGTTTAGGGACCAGCAGGGTAAAGATAACGTAGAAGTGGAGATACGAGCCTTTAACCCAGACCATGCGGCCGCGTTTCGATCCCTGAACACCGCCTGGATTGAGCATTACTTCAGGTTGGAAGATGCAGATCGCCGGGTATTGGATGACCCCGCCGGAAAAATCATCGATCTGGGGGGTGAGGTTCTGTTTGCAGTGTCACGGGGTCGCGAGCAGGTCGTTGGTACCTGTGCATTGATTCGCCTGGATGATGCAAGAGCGGAGCTTGCTAAAATGGCAGTCTCAGAACAGGCGAGGGGAAAGCAGGTAGGTTTGTTGTTGGGCGAATCAATTATTGGCCGAGCGAGGGATAGAGGCTTCCAGGCGCTGGTTCTGGAAAGTAACCGCAAGCTTACGCCGGCCATAAGTCTCTACAGGAAACTCGGGTTTGCCGAAAAACCGTTTCCGGATCCTTCAAAGTATTCTCGTGCGGATATCTATATGGAACTCTTACTTTGACTTGATTATTTATTTTCCGGCAGCATTTCCCCCGGCAGTCTTTTTTTCGGGAAGCGCAGTAGCTGCGTCATCCGGGGTGAACTAGCCTTTGGGGTCGAGCGCGGTTGTCGACTTTTTCCCCAGGCCATATCTCTTCCCCCAGCCGAGTCCCTCGATTGTTCCAGCCTTTGCCGCATATTCGCAGCCAATCCAGCCCGCGTAACCCAGCTCATCCAGGTAATCCGCTAGAAGGTGGATGTTCACTTCCCCGTACTGGGGTTCATTTCTTCCCGGTAGGCTCGAAAACTGAACGTGACCGATAATATCGAGATGACGGCACAGACCGGCCGCTAGATTCCCTTCCATAATCTGCATATGGTAGAAGTCGAACTGCATTTTGATGTTGCCCCGGTCTAGCGTGTGAATCAGTTCAGCCGTATGGTCGGTTCTGGTGTGAAGGTAGCCCGGAACATCCTGTATGTTGAGTGGTTCAAGAAGCAACGTCACACCTTTAAGTGCGGCGAGGTCGGCAGCCCACCGAAGGTTGTCGACAAAAAGGCCTTCTGAAAGGGGTGTTTCGTCGGTTCTCCTGCCTGCCAGTACATGAATCATCGAGGCACCCATACCTGTTGCATAGTCCAGAGCGCGTTGGAATGAGGATTGAAAGAACGCTTGCCGTCCAGGTACTGCAGCGGTACCGGCTTCTCCAGCGTCACCGGGTGGAATATTGATCAATATAGCTTCAAGGCCTGATTGAACCAGCCAATCAGATACCTCGCTGATGTTGTACTGGTAAGGGGACAGTATTTCCACGGCAGTAAAACCGCAGTCTCTGGCCGCCACAAAACGATCGGGGAAAGGTAGTTCCTGGTACATCGTTGTCAGGTTGGCGGCGAATCTGGGCATACCTAAAACGTTACCACGGGTTTCGTGTAAATTTCCTGTAATATTTTGATCTTTCATATGGGAGGCATTGACCTTTGCAACAACAAAAAATTGTGTTGGTCACCGGCGCCGGTTCGGGTATCGGAAAGGCAAGCGCCATTGCATTTTCAGCGAAAGGTCACTCTGTGGTGCTGGCAGGAAGGCGCCGGGACAGGCTAGAGCAAGTGGCATCAGCCTGCAGCAATAAAACACTCATCGTTGAATCTGATGTGGCTGATCCGGAATCAGTCGCGTACCTGTTTAAGACCCTCAAAGATGAGTTCGCAAGGTTGGATATTTTGTTTAACAATGCCGGAGGAGGGTCGCCGCCAAAACCCTTGGAAGACATCACATTCGAGGAATGGCGAAGCGTTATCGATGTAAATCTTACCGGTACCTTCCTTTGCACTCAGGCAGCTTTTGGAATGATGAAAGAACAAACGCCGATGGGTGGCAGGATTATTAACAACGGTTCCATTTCTGCACAGGTGCCCCGGCCACTATCTGCACCGTATACAGCCAGTAAACATGGGGTAACCGGACTCACTCGATCAACTGCATTGGATGGGCGCGCTTATAATATTGTCTGCAGTCAGATTGATATCGGCAATGCCTTAACGGATCTTACTGCGAGGATGGCTGAAGGCGTGCCTCAACCTGATGGCACTATCAGGCCGGAGCCAACCATGGATGTTGAACATGTGGCTGAAGCGATCGTGCAGATGACGGAGTTCCCGCTCGAAACCAATGTGCAATTCATGACCATTATGGCCACGAAAATGCCGTTTATTGGCCGGGGATGATCCGGTTTGTTGCTTTCAGGGAGCTTGGGCCGGGGGGCTAAACCGTAGTGATAAGTTCCGGGATACCAGCGGGCCCGACCCAGACATAGGCATTTTGCTCAAAGCGCGTTGCCATCGCAGTTGCCTGATCTTTGTCGATACCCAGCACAAGATAACTATACTCTTGCCAGTCATCGAGCTGACCGTAGCCGACCAGGTAGTTCAGTCGCATTTTTTCAATATCGGTTAACAGGACGCCCTGACGATCATCGTTCTCATCATCGGTGAGCTGTTCACTACGGGGGTTCCATGCAGTGATCAACGCTGCTGATTCAACGCCCATGCTGCCGAGCAACACCCTGAGATCATCGCTCTGCTCGCCGATTTTCAGCAGCAGGGGCGGGTCGTCTGAGATAATGTAGTCTGTATCCAGGTACTTCTGTCTAAGAGATGCGTCGATGCCCGATTTCATATCAGGATGCTTTCCTCATTGTGTCTCTGTCGTACAGCGGGTCATTGGGCTTGCGGGCCCCGACTATCATTTTCGACCCACTAAAGCATGCATCTGCTGCGGCCTCTTCGCGAACCCAGTCGACCAGTTCGCTCCGGTATGGGGTTTTCCAGATACCATCTTGGCGTTCATACCGTTCAACATAGCCTCCACTGATAAACAGATCGCGTTGTTCGCCTGCTTTGTTTTTCACTCGGTGAAACGCCTGGTAGTAAACCTCACCAAACGCTTCTTCACCCTGTAAGTCGATGTTCACCTGGCCAATGAACTGATGATTGGACAGGTGGGTGGCAAGACCAGTCTGGCAATATTCAATAAGCCATCGGGTCCGCCCTCGTCAATGCCATAGCTGCAAAATGCATCGTCCCACAACACTGAACGTTCCAACTCTCAATCCAGGCGATCCAGGCCCCGCATGTTGTTTGATGAAAGGTCAGTGATTTCGAACTTATCCGCAGCGGCGTGTAACCTGCCCCGTGTCATCTCTAAAATTCGATAACCGAACGAGCGACTTCACCGGCTTTCATGCTTCTGAATGCCTCATTAACGTCTTCGAGTTTAAGTCGTCGAGAAACGAGGCTGGTGAGGTCAAGGCGATCCTGCAGAAACAGGTCAATCAGCTTTGGCATGTGCTCGCGGAAGCGAGTAGAGCCATACATGCAGCCGATCAGTTTCTTTTCCTGCAAGAATGCTGGACCGGGTATCGAGATTTCTGAACCGAGTGGGTGCATACCAACCACGACCGTTGTGCCGCCGGCGCGTGTCATGTTAAACGCCTGAGTCGCCGCAGCCGGTACACCGATTGCCTCAAAAGCGTACTCAACACCTTCGCCTTTGGTTATTTCCTTGATGGCTTCATCCAGGTCAACTTCTTTTGAATTAATGGTGTGCGTGGCACCAAACTGAGAGGCCATTTCAAGCTTGGAATCTATAATGTCGATGGCAATAATGTTCGCGGCACCAGCGATACGGCAACCCTGGATAATATTGAGTCCTATTCCACCACAGCCAATGACAGCGACGGTTGAACCACCTGGCACCTTGGCGGTATACAGCGCGGCTCCAACACCGGTCATCACCCCGCATCCGATGAGCGCAGCTTCGGCCATGGGCATTTCTTCCGGGATCTTTACCAGGCCATTTTCTGAAGTCACCATCATTTCTGCAAAGCTGCCAACTGACGCAAACTGCAGAATTGGGCTGCCGTTCCATGTCAGCCTGCTCGCAGAAGCAGCACCAATTTCGGGGTCATTGCACAGATTGGGCCGGCCGCCCAGACAGTAATAACATTTTCCACAGAACGGCCTGAAGCTCATGATTACTCGATCACCAGGCTTTACATAGGTGACGCCTTCACCGATTGCTTCAACCACACCGGCTGCTTCATGGCCCAGGACACAGGACATCGGTAGCTGCCAGGACCCGTCCACAAAATGCAGGTCTGAATGGCAAACCCCGGAACAACTTGTCCTGACAAGGACCTCGCCTGCCCTCGGGTCAATAATGTCTACGTCTTCTATGGTAAGTGGCTTATTGGCTTCTTGTAATACTGCTGCTTTCATAATTTCTCCGGGGCATGTTTAAGGCTCGATTGTAGTCACGATAGGCGTGCAAACACAAATGGTGCAGTGTCTACGAGGCTATTTTCCGTTGAGTCGATCTACGACAGGTGCAAAAGCTTCCATATTGTCCTTGCCGACAGTGATGTAAGAGATTCCGTGTAGCTCACGGCGTCGCTCCAGTTCCTCACAAATGGTATCCACAGACCCGAACAGTGCGTGAGGATGAACTCGCATCTGCTCCTCGGAAAGGCCAAAACCTTGTGCGAAAGGGCCGAGCACAGGTGAAGGGTCATCCATGACGAAGGTAAAGTAGGCGCCGATCTCAATCTCCAAATCTTCGAAACGATCTCCCGCACCTTCCCTGATCCACCTGACCTTTTTCTGGGTTTCTTCTTCAGTAGACATGCTTACGCCATCGGGTCCGATCATCCCTGAACGATTGTTGAAGTTAAGGGAAACGATATCGGCTTCACGACCCGCAAGGCGCAGAACTCGCGGTGAACCTCCGCCTATCATGATGGGTGGCGTGGAGTTGGGTTTGGGGTCCCCCGAGAATCC
>Ga0206678_10000214_pt1 | contig 36224 bp, 34 predicted proteins | sample M180m12015metaG_FD_155453 | JGI IMG/M metagenome (GOLD analysis project Ga0206678, IMG submission 155453) | Ammonia-oxidizing marine archaeal communities from Monterey Bay, California, United States - M1 80m 12015 | ecosystem: Environmental > Aquatic > Marine > Intertidal zone | place: USA... | reverse complement strand
GAATTTGATTTGGCCCCCATTCAATCGCCATTGCTTTTGTAAAACCCTCAACAGCGTGTTTTGATGCAGAGTAGACTGCCCTATCAATACCACCCACATGTCCCATTTGAGACGAAATATTGATTAAAGAACCGGGTTTGTTGCTTTCTATTAAGCCCTGTGCTACAGCCCGCGTTAGAAAGTAAGCGCCACGAAGATTGATATTCATAACATCATCAAAATCTTCAACCGAAGTATCCACAGCAGGAGAGTGGCGAGCTAATCCGGCGCTATTTACCAAGATATCAAAAGGTTCGCTAGCTTCCACAGAGGCTTTAACTGAGTCGATGTCTGAAACGTCTGCAGCCATCACTTCTGCACTCATTCCTTTTTCATTAATAGCAGCCGCAACCTCACCAAGGGTTTTAATATTCCTTGCAGACAAAACAACATTGGCGCCTGCCTCAGCTAATGCTACAGCACAACCCAACCCAATCCCAGATGACGCGCCGGTAACAAGAGCTCTCATGCCATCAAGACGAAATGATGGTGCGCTTGGTAATTTAATCATTTCTGCATCCTCAGAAGTTGGTGTGGAAGATTATTAGGTCTCGCCTTATTAAATTCATAAAGTCTTGCAAAAACGTCCACTCCTATTTGGTTATACATATCTAGTAAATCTACCATTACCCAATTCTCCCTTATCAGTCCGTTTTCAATCCTCCAAAAATCCAGACTTCTCATTGTAATTTTTTTTCCAACGGGCGCTATTCCTAGCCAGCCACCGTGGGTTAACGTTTGTATCATATTAGGCCAACCAGTTACTGCAGCATAGTTTCGTTCAGCAAAAAAGTGATAATCTATCTCATCAACGTACTGACCCCGGTCTGGCATGGCACTTAAATACGGAATTTGATGCCAATTACGAAAACCATCAACACCTCTACAGGTGCCTATACCAGAAGGTCCGTACCAGTTCATACGTGGGTGCCAATACTTTTCCATTTCCATGACCTCCACCCCACCTTTTGAAGGGTGTTTTTTCATAGCAGTAAGCATATCAACTATATGCTGCCGCGATGCATTACTCGTTTTTTCGTCGAAAGGAAGGTCGCTTATTCCATCTTGTGTTGCGGGCCCTGGCACATGCCACTCTCTCCCAAGACTGGGCGTCATAGGCCAGGCATTTGCTTGCATCATCACTTCTGGAATATCCCAAAGAGCCTGCACCTCAACAACAAGGTTGTCAATAATACGATAAAATTCATGGAAACGCATAGAAACTTGATGCCCTGTAGGCGGGATGCCCATCCAAGGAAATGCAAACGTACCAGTGTAATATCCGGCGCATCCTACCCAGTTAACCCCTTCAGTCGTTGGTGCTGCAATCACAATGGTGTCACGACGCTCGAGATCTGGAATCGCCCTATATAATGGTTCGTACGCTTCAGTAAACAAACCTCTTGCGCCGTCAAGCTCTTCAAAAGGGAAGCACAAATGAACGGCTGCATCATCATGAAAAACCTTTTCCAAGACTTTCCTAACATTTCTAGACTCATAGTTATACATCGCCTGGCATAGCTGCCTTATAAGCGATTTATTTTCTGAGTGAATATCAGTCATCACATTGCCGACTCACCATATGGTACATCTTTACCACCATAACGCCTAACCCTAATATTAGCCTGCTCTGCGTGCCCTACAAATGACTCAAGCATGCAAAGACGAGAGCAATACTCGCCAATATGGGTGGCGGCTTCGTCAGTCGTTATCTCTTGATAACTATGTGTTTTCAGAAACTTTCCAACCCACAAGCCTCCTGTATAACGACCTGCTTTTTTTGTCGGCAATGTATGGTTGGTTCCGATTACTTTGTCACCGTTTGATACATTGGTCCTGGGACCTAAAAACAGTGCACCATAAGAATGCATTTTATCTAAAAACCAGTGATCTCTATCAGTCATCACTTGAACGTGCTCTGACGCAATATCGTTTGCAACATCTAGCATCTCTTCATAACTATCGCACAAAATAACTTCGCCGTACTCTTTCCAACTAACCCCTGCAGTATCAGCCGTAGGAAGAATTGTTAAAATTCTATCTATCTCGGAGAGCGTGTCGTTTGCTAATTTCAAACTATTTGTAACCAAGATGGCTGGAGAGTCATATCCATGCTCCGCCTGACCAAGTAAATCAGTCGCACATAGTTCGCCATCTACCGTGTCATCAGCTATCACCATGGTCTCTGTTGGTCCAGCAAATAAATCAATTCCAACTTTTCCAAACAATTGTCTTTTGGCTTCGGCAACAAATGCATTGCCAGGGCCAACAACCATGTCAACAGGCGCAATCGTGTCAGTGCCTAGGGCCATGGCACCAATCGCTTGAATGCCGCCTATCACATGAATCTCATGAGCGCCGCCTAAATGCATTGCTGCAATTACAGCTGGATTTGGAGACCCCTTGAATGGCGGCGTACAGGCAACAATCCTAGGAACTTTTGCAACACTAGCCGTTACCACAGACATATGCGCTGAGGCAACCATTGGAAATTTACCACCCGGAACATAACAACCAACAGATTGTACGGGTATGTTCTTATGTCCGAGAATAACGCCAGGCATGGTTTCAATCTCTATGTCTTGCATAGAGTTTCGCTGTGCCTGAGCAAAACCTCTAACCTGCTCTTGCGCAAACCTGATATCCTCCATATCCCTTGCTGATACTTTTTTTATTAAACTATCAATTTCATCAAGGCTTAATTTGTAAGACTTGGGTGAGTAATTGTCAAACTTCTCAGACAATTCCCTTACAGCCTCATCGCCTCTTTCTTCAATCGATTTTAGTGTGCCCTCAACAATCTTTCTGACTTTCGCGTCATCTGTAGCCATGTCGGCCTCTTCTTTACCTTTCTTTAAATACTTTATAGTCACAACTCCTCCATTTAATTCGGTTTTGGTGGCTCAACTTCACCACGATCATATATTTCCCAGCCCAGGTTGTTGAAAATATCAACCCCAAGTTGTGCCAGAACCCTCGGAAAATCAACAGTAACCCGATTGTCGATAATAAGGCCATCTTTCACTTTCCAAAAGTCAGTGTAATGAATTTGCACCCTCTTATTAGTTGGAGCTATACCCATAAATTCACCACTGTGGACCGCATCAATGTGCCCAAAACACGAGGCCCATTCACCATCTACTAGAAATTTATCTGTTTTGTAAAATCTATCTGTAAAGGCCGCCCTAAGAGGAAGTTGCCAATTGTTACGAAACTCCTCGAGATTATTTTTTGTTCCACAACCTTGGTTGCCCGTCCAGCAAAAATCTTTATGAAAGTATTTTGACATGTCGTTAGATTGTGCAGCCAAGGCTGCCTCCATAGACTTGACTACTTGAAGCGTTTTATCAGACAAAACATCGTAATTCATATCACTCCTCCAAAAATTAATTATTCAACATTTGCCCTGTTTTTACGTCAAACAGCAAGCATAAATTTGAGGCAATGCTCGCCATAACAGGTGAGCCAATTTCTATATGATAATTTTTATCAGACTTGATTGACACCAGTCCACCACCAGCCTTTACCGAAATCATTGTCATATCACCTAAAAGCTCCATAGAAAATACTGGCGCACAGATTGCACCATTAGCATCGACAATAACCGCATCTTCAGCTCGAAATCCCAGAGTAATCTTGCCTTTGTGTTTTTTACTTAGCCCTTCGATTCTTACGTTGTCACCTATGAAAACACCATCATCAATCAAACCTTCCACAAGGTTCATTGCTGGAGAACCTATAAAGCCAGCAACAAATGTATTGGCGGGTTTATTGTAGATTTCTTGTGGAGTGGCAATCTGCTGAACTGCACCTTCATTCATTACAACAACTCTATCTGCAAGGGTCATAGCCTCAACTTGGTCATGGGTTACGTAAATAGTTGTAACACGCAACTTATGCTGCAAATTTTTTATTTGAGCACGTGTAGAAAGTCGTAGTTTGGCATCTAGATTTGACAGTGGCTCGTCCATTAAAAAAACAGTTGGCTCGCGTACAATTGCTCTTGCCAAAGCAACCCTTTGTCTTTGGCCACCCGACAACTCAGATGGCTTTCGATGTAAAAAATCATCAAGCTCGACCATCGCCGATGCGCGCATGACTTTTTCATTGTGAATAGTTTTGTCAATCTTTCTTACTTTTAGTGGAAAGCGGATGTTTTCATATACTGTCATATTTGGATAAAGCGCATACGATTGAAATACCATAGCCACATCACGATCTTTTGGCTCAATATTGTTTACAAGCTCTCCATTAATCAATATTTCGCCACTGGTAATTGTTTCTAGCCCAGCAATCATTCGCATTGTTGTTGTCTTTCCACAGCCAGATGGACCCAGCAACACCAAAAATTCTTCATCAGCGATGGTAATATTAAAATTATCCACTCCGATAAAATCACCCCACTTTTTTGTAAGATTTTTAAGTTTAATTTCTGCCATAATTATCCTGAAATACTAGTTTAATTTTATGCGTATTAAGTTAAGTAATGCATACGATTGCAATATTATATCACATGGATTTTTTTCATAAAAAAATAATAATGCAATCCTATGCAAAAATATTTTACAACTATGCTGTAAAATACTAGTCGACATTATGGGTGTAAAGGAGCAAGCAACTCCTTCTGCAATAGGCGCGTTTATCGGAGGGTGGCGTCCCGTAGGAGATTCGAACTACCTGTTTTCAGGATGAAATCCTGATGTCCTGGGCCGCTAGACGAACGGGACAAAAAGCGTGTCTTTAGTTAGTACCAAAGCTTGCAATTTACAAACAAACCTTGGTACTGAATATGGCATCCGGTAGGGGAATCGAACCCCTCTTGCCAGGATGAAAACCTGGAGTCCTAACCGATAGACGAACCGGACATAACATTTTTTTTGCTGGTGGAGCTAAGCGGGATCGAACCGCTGACCTCTACACTGCCAGTGTAGCGCTCTCCCAGCTGAGCTATAGCCCCAAAATCTGGGTTAATCAGCAAAAACGTAAATTATAGTCTGTATCTTAATTCAGTCAAGTCAAAATTGGTAAAATATTTACTATTCTTTGCACTAAATAACTAATCATGGAAAAAACATTTGACGCCAAACGGTATTCTATCGAAGTACTTTACCATATCGGTGCTTACGAAAACTCAATCCACTTTATTGTCGATAAAAAAACCAAGCAATGTGCAATTGTTGATCCCGCATGGGAAGCAGACTTATTTATTCAAAGAATCAAGGAAAAAGGTTACACGCTGACCGATATTTGGATCACCCATTGGCACGGTGACCACACCAATGCTGTCGATGAAATGGCCGACAAAACCGGCGCCAAAATTACGGCAGGCATCAATGAATTGCCTTTCCTGGATATTGAAAACACAGTCCATACGGTGAAGGATGGCGATATTCTTAAATTGGGTGAAACTGAAATAAAGATTATTGAAACTCCTGGCCACACTGCCGGCGGTGTTTGCTACTTGCTAGATGATCATCTAATTGCGGGCGACACGCTGTTTGTTTACGGTGTGGGTATTTGTTGCTTGTCGGGCTCAGATCCGGTGAAATTATTTCATTCACTTAATAAGTTAAAAACAGAGGTTGCTGATGATATAACTCTACTGTGTGGCCACGACTACGGAAGCGAAATTAGCACCACGCTTGCAGAGCAAAAAAAGGCCAACCCATTTTTATTGATTGAAGACCTAGAAACCTTTGTCCGTTACCGAATGGAAGTACACGACGTCACACGTGCTTACCCTATGTCGCCGATGACACTGAGCGAGGTAAATGCCCTGCTATGATAGGCATTTACGGCGGCTCGTTTGATCCTGTGCACTTAGGTCATTTAGCCACCGCTACATTTTTAAAAAGCGAACTCCATCTTGAAAGTTGCCTGCTAATTCCTTGTGCAATACCCGTTCACAAGATGGGTCTGCATTATTCCGACCATCAACGCCTTGAGATGCTTAACCTTGCTATTCAAGAGTACAGTGAATTAGAAATTGATGAGCGTGAAATCAACAGAGGTGGTAGCTCATTCACCATAGACACCCTCAAAGAATTAAAAAATGAACAACCCAGCGAAACATTTTGTCTTATTATCGGTATGGACAGCTTTATGCAGTTCAACAGCTGGAAGCAATGGGACGAATTCTACAATTATGCTCACATCGTTGTTTTGGCAAGGCCGGGCTACGAAATAGACAATCTCACCTTAACTTCTTTCGGAAAAACTCAAGACAAACAACTGCTGGCCAAGCATCAAAGTGGCCTACTCTACTTTTCTAGCTGCCCATTGATAGATGTTTCATCAAGTGAGATTCGCGGTAAAATAGCCGCCAATAAAAATCTTGACGATTTTTTACCTAAAACCATTATTAACCACCTAAAACAGTATGACTCTTGATGAAGAAATAAAAGTGGTTGTCGATGTAATCGATGACATGAAAGGGGAAAACATCCTTACCTTTAACGTGCTAAAGAAAAGCGCTGACATGGAAGCTATCATCGTTGCCACTGGGCGCTCAGTGCAGCACGTTCGCGGTATTGCCAATAACGTCAAAATTGAAGCAAAGCGATTAAGCATGACTTATCTTGGTCTGGAAGGCTCCGAAGTTGGTGAATGGGCGCTGGTCGATCTTGGATCAGTAGTTGCACATATCATGACTGAAAAAACGCGCGAGTATTACAATCTAGAAAAGCTCTGGTCATTCGAGGACGATGAGGATTAACCTTATCACCATTGGTAAAAAAATGCCAGAATGGATAAATACTGGCATTAATCACTACAAAAAACAATTACCAAGCTCTTACAACTTCACCTTGACTGCCCTCGAGGCGCAAAACCGAAAAGCAAAAAATATCGATCAAATCAAAAACCTAGAAAGCAAGATGCTGCTTGAGGCCGCTAGTGGTGCCTCGATATTGATAGCATTTGATGAGACAGGAAAGCAACAATCTTCACAAGCGATTGCCAGTGCAATGAAGTCGTGGCAATTGGAGGGTGAGAATGTTGCACTACTAATTGGCGGCGCTGACGGCTTAACAGACGAATGCAAAGCCAAGTGCCAGCAACTTTGGGGTCTATCCAAGCTAACAATGACCCATTCAATGGCAAGATTGCTTGTTGTAGAGCAAGTTTATCGTGGCCACAGCTTACTGACCAACCACCCCTACCACCGCGAATAAATCCCTAGAGAATCGTCAGAACATTTTCGGGAGGTCGGCCAATAACCACGCCTTTATTAGTTTTAACAATGGGGCGTTCAATAAGAATCGGTGTGGCAATCATTGCCTCAATAAGATGCTCCTCTGTAAGAGCTGGGTTGGCGAGGTTCTGGTCTTTAAAGGCCGCCTCACCACTTCTCATTAGCTCGCGAGCACAGATGCCAAGGTCAAACAATAACGATGCAATCTCCTCCCTACTTGGAGGTGTTTCAAGATAATTAACAATCTCAAACTCAGAGATATTTTGCTCTAAAATGGCTAATGTTGCTCGCGACTTTGAGCAGCGTGCATTGTGATAAATCTTGGTTGTCATCAACTAATCCATGAAAAAATATTTAATTATACCCATAGGACACAAGTTTCGTTTTAGCAAGAAAATTACCCAATTCACCTTGGCGCTATCCCTTCTTTTGCTGTCTCAAACATGCAACGCCTCTTTATTTGATGACTTTCTAGACTGGTTAAGTCCAATATGGTCAACGAATTCAGTGGAAGTGCTTGAGCCTGTTGAGGCGACAGCAGGACTCACTTTTGAATTGGTCGACATGGATGGTGTTGTTTACAATCAGGACAATACCAGTGGTAAATATTTAATCATCAACTTCTGGGCAACTTGGTGCCCACCTTGCCTCAAAGAAATCCCGGCCTTTGTTAATTTTTATAATCAGCATTCAGCAAAAGTGGAGATCCTAGGCCTTAATTACGAGGGTATGGATATTGAAGCGGTTAACTCCTTTAAAAAGCGTTTTAATGTCAATTACCCAATTATTTTGTTTGCTGGTAGTAATGAGCAAGAGTACTCGAAATTTGGAAATCTAGTTGGGATGCCGACCACTCTAATATACAATCCCGATGGGGAATTACTACATACTTTTATAGGTGAAATTGGAATCGAAGAATTGGCGCAATTTATACCACTTGAGTCTTAGAATTTCCACCCTCATCTCGCACCATTTTTGGCAATAGATAGCCAGACAAACTATTTTGCAATTCTCGATAGATTTCTTTGGCCCTTGAATCACTGATCAAGAAGTGTTCGGCACCACTAACTTTGTCAAGCAAGTGTAAATAGTACGGCACGATAGAGCTTGCAAATAACTTATGCGATAGCGCGCCCAGTATGCTGGCACTGTCATTAACGCCGCGTAGCAATACCGACTGATTCAACAAGGTCAAAGACTGCAATTTTTTGACTTTATCAATAAAATCCTCCGAAATCTCACGGGGGTGATTAATATGAAAAACCACCACAACCTTTAAACGCGTTTTGGTTAATATTTCTGAGAGTTTCTCGGTGATGCGATTCGGTATAACCACAGCCGTTCTGCTATGAATTCTGAGAGTTTTAATGTGCTCAACGCCCTCAACAGATTTCACTATTTTTTCAATCTTTCCATCACTAAGCGTTAGTGGATCACCGCCACTTAAGATAACCTCATTAACCCCAGTATTTGCTTGTAAATACTGCCCAATCTGACGCCAATTAGCAAGAATATCGTGCTCTTCATAATTAAAATTCTGTCTAAAACAATATTGACAATGGATTGCGCATACTTGACTAGCAATCAGCAAGACCCTTGAGGGGTATTTATGTATCACACCCCGCATTGGTGAGTATTTCTCATCCTCAAGAGGAGAATCACTAAAGCCCTCTTGCGCCTGACTTGTCGAAGGCAAAACTTGCAATAAAAGTGGATCTAAAGGATTCCCAACTTCAATTTTGTCAGCAAACTCTAGAGGGATTTTAATCGGAAATCGCCCCTCAGAAAAACACTCCGCATGCAATTTGCGATTGGCTTCATCAGCGGTTTTGATGCTATTTCTGACGCTTTGATTCCAAGTGCTATTCATTAAAGATTTCCAGATTACAAAAAATAGGTAATTTACAAACAAGTCGAAATTTACACTGATTATAATTTACACACTAGCACCACTCTAGCGTTAGAATAGAATTATACCAAAAGGCTTATCAGTCCATCTTTTAAGCACCTAATTAATAACAAATTTAGCAATATGAATTCACCTGTAGGCCTTGATGGGCTTAATCAAGAACAGCGCCTCTCGGTCACCCTTGAAGATAATATAAACGCGCTTATTTTGGCTGGCGCTGGTAGCGGCAAAACACGCGTCCTAACCCATCGAATTCAATATTTGATTTCTGAAAAAAACTGCTATCTTGACTCTATTCTTGCCGTCACCTTTACTAATAAGGCCGCCAATGAAATGCGAGAGAGATTGGCTGATTTGCTATTAAGGCCTATCGGGCGAATGTGGGTAGGTACTTTTCACTCTCTTGCTCATCGTCTATTGCGAACGCACGCGATTGAAGCTAACCTATCGCCCACTTTTCAAATTCTAGATCAACAAGATCAATATCGAATCGTTAAGCGCTTAATGAAAGAAAACGGTGTTGATGAGACCAAATTTCCGATTCGAAAAGTGCAGTGGTTTATTAACCAACAAAAAGACGAAGGCATTAAGCCGAACGATATTGATGCTGGTTACAATTTCTTTATCAAACAAAGTACCAAAGTCTTTACCCTTTATGAGGCGCATTGCCAAACCAATGACTTGGTGGATTTCGCCGGTCTTTTGGTTAAAAGCTACGAATTGCTAAAAAACAACGCCTCGTTGCTAGAGCATTATCAAAATCAGTTCAAACACATCTTAGTTGACGAGTTTCAAGACACCAATACTGTTCAATACCAATGGATTAAGTTGTTAAGAACTAAAAACAATCATATTTTCTGTGTGGGCGATGACGACCAGTCGATTTATGGTTGGCGCGGTGCAAAAATTGAAAATATTCAAAAAATTGAACAGGATTTTAAGCCAATTAAAGTGATTAAATTAGAGCAAAATTATCGCTCTACTGGCAACATCCTTAGCGCTTCAAATGCGCTAATTGCTAATAACCAAAAGCGTATGGAGAAATCTCTATGGACGGAGTCGGGGGATGGTGATTTAATTGATGTCTATAACGCCCGCACCGAAAAAGAAGAAGCACAGCACGTGGTAGGCGTTATTAGTGACACCTTCAATCAGGGTCAAAACTTGGGTGAAAATGCCATTCTTTACCGATCCAATGCACAGTCTCGCGTTTTTGAAGAGGTGTTGATTAAGAAAAATATTGATTATCGAATTTATGGTGGCTTGCGATTTTTTGAACGTGCTGAAATCAAAGATGCAATGGGTTATGTGCGTTTAGTGGAAAATCAAAATGACAACATTGCGTTTGAGCGCGTTGTTAATTTTCCAGCCCGTGGTATCGGTCTTGCTACTGTAGAAAAAATTCGCACACACAGTGTTGAGAGTCATACTAACCTTTTCCAATCCGCCATTGCAATCGCCAATACGCTGCCCACGCGAGCCGCCAATGCATTAAAGTCATTTATTGAAATGATTGATTCTATAGCTGATGACACCAAAAACTTAACTCTAAGTGAAAAAGTGGACGGTATTTTAATCAAATCCTCACTAATGAGTCATTACGCCAATGATAAAACCGACAAAGCGGGTAGTAAAAAAGAAAATTTAGATGAATTGGTCAGTGCTGCTGAGCAATATACTCACGACGAAGAGAGTGAGATGAGTGAAACTCAAGGCTTTATTGCGCTCGCCACACTTGATACCAGTGGAGAGTCTAATCAGCCTAACCGTGACTGCGTGCAATTACTAACCATTCACTCCGCCAAAGGCTTAGAGTTTCCGAGTGTTTTTTTAGTGGGTATGGAAGAAGATTTATTCCCCTCCAGACAGTCCAAAGATGAGCCGCATTTAATGGATGAGGAGCGTCGCTTATGTTACGTAGGCATGACACGAGCGATGAAAAAACTTAATCTTTCTTATGCTGACAAGCGATTTCTTCACGGCCAATCCTTCTATTCAATGCCTTCACGCTTTCTAGACGAAGTGCCTAGTGCTTTTCTTAATCGCCTCAAAAGCCCCCACAAGGATTACAGCTACAGCGAGTCTAGCGAACCGTATAGCAACAGAAAAACAATGGTTGCCAGCACGAACTCACCCTATTCAATAGGGCAAACGGTTAAGCATGCAAAATTTGGATTTGGAACGATACTAAACTACGAAGGCAGTGGCGACGGGGCCCGTGTGCAGGTCAAATTTAGTAAAGCCGGAACAAAGTGGCTAATCACTTCTTACGCAAATTTAGAAATCGCTTAGTTCTAATGATCTCCGCCCTAGCTTTGCGTCCAAGGCATACCATCATGACGCCAACCGTTTAAATTACCACGCTGATCATTCTCATCGAGATCGCCTTCAAAGCCACTCGCAACATGCGAAACATGAGTAAAGCCACTGGCTTCAAGGCACTTTAACGCCTCATTAGAGCGATATCCACTACGACACATTAGGATAATTTGTGTATCAAGAGCATCATCGCGTTCCGAGAGTTGTTTTTTAACCGCATCGGAAAACCTTTGCGCATCAGGCTGCCAATTTGGCTCATCCGTCCACGGTATTAGAACAGAATTGTTTGGAAAGCCAACAAACTTGTGCTCGGCTTCGCTGCGTACGTCAACAAATAGAGAATCTGGGTTATTTACAAGCCTTTCAAAGGCCTGCTTGGGCAATAAATTACGCTTATAGGGCATTTTCACTCCGTAAGATGAGAACTCAATATTGGTATCAATATTATCATAATTCAAAGATCGAATCTGGCGCTTAGGCTAAAAAAATTAAGACTTTTTAACAAACAAAGCAATCGACTCCACATGGGCTGTTTGTGGAAACATATCCATGACGCCTGCTTTTTCCAATTGATAGCCCAATTCGAGCAATTTAGCCGTATCCCTAGCAAGCGTTGCTGGATTGCAAGACACATAGACCAAGCGCTCAACACCGAGTTTCGGTAATAATTCGACAATTTCAATCGCACCTGTACGTGCAGGGTCAATTAAAGCTTTGTTATAAGTTTGACCTCTGAACCATTCAAAACCACTAACATCCTCAAATAAATCCGCTTTATAGAATAACGCGTTGTCGATACCGTTGCGCTCAGCATTTTCTTTTGCTCTTTCAATTAAGCCCTTGTCCCCTTCCACACCAACAACTTTTTTGGCTTGGCGCGCAATCGGCAAAGTGAAATTACCCAATCCGCAGAAAAAATCGATCACTTTATCCTCATCATTCAACTCTAATAACGACAAAGCTAAACTCATCATTTTTTGATTTAGCTCAAAATTAACTTGAGTGAAATCGGTTGGCAAAAAATTCATTTCAATATTGTGCTCTGGCAAGGAGTAGCTCAAATTTACAGCACTGTCCAACGGCTTTACCGTGTCCATGCCGCCGCTTTGTGTGTACCAAGTAATTGAAAGTCGCTCGGCATAATCTCTAAGCACCGCCTCGTCTTCAATGGTCAGCGGCTCAAGATGGCGAAGAATAAGAATGGTGTCATTCTCAGCAATGGCCACCTCAATTTGTGGGACTTGCGCCTTACAACTTAAGCCCTCAATGCACTCGGCTAATACCTCTAAATTATCGCCAAGAGATGGGTGTAGTACCTCACAACGCTCCATCACCGTAATAAAAGATGACTTGCGCTCTCTAAAACCAACCAACACTTTCTCTTTTTTATGGACGTAACGCACACCTAGCCTGGCTTTGCGACGATAACCCCAGCTTGTCACTTGCAAGGGATCCAACCACTCTTTAGGCTCGGTTTTTGCTTGACCCATAAAAGCACTCTGCAGCCAAGTTTGTTTGGCGTTTATTTGATTTTCACTTGATAAATGCTGGAACGAGCAGCCGCCACAAATGCCGTAAACTGCGCACCTTGGCTCAATTCTATCTGGAGACGGTGTCAGGATTTCAACAACGTCCGCCTCCTCATACTTAGCCCTGGATAAAGATCGATTAGCAATTATCTTTTCACCTGGCAATGCGCCGCGAGTGAAAATAATCTTGTCGTCAAAATGAGAAATTCCTCTGCCTTCATGCGACAAAGTTTCAATATCTAACTCATACGTTTTGGCTTTGACTTTGCGCCTTCTACCCATCTAATAACTCCACCCAATGTTTAACAGGCACTGGGGATCCTTTTTGCAAATGCATCAAACAGCCAATGTTGCTGGTGACAATCATTTCTGGATTTGATTTAGTTAAATGTGCGATCTTATTTGATCTTAGTTCTTTCGCTAGCTTGGGATGAAATATCGAATAAGTACCCGCAGAGCCACAGCACAGGTGCGAGTCTTTCACCGGGATTTGTGTGTATCCAAATTGATCCAATAACGACTCAACCAGGCCGCCCAGTTGCTGCCCGTGTTGCATTGTACAGGGCTCATGGTAAGAGATATTTTTTTCACTTAAATGCAATTGAGAAAGATCTTCTTTTGATAAAAATTCGGCAATATCTTGCGTATGTGAGGCAATCAATAACGCCTTAGCGTGATACTCATCCTCTTTGTCAAAAAGTGTTGGGTAGTCCTTCACCATTACACCACAACCGCTTGCACTTGAAAGAATGACCTCAATACCACTTTCTAGTTGCCTCTGCCATGCGTCAATATTGTTCTTGGCCTTTCGAATCGCCTCCTCAGATGCCGCCAAATGCTGATCAATCGCGCCACAACACTGACTCTGAGAGCTCTCAACCACGGCAATATTCAGTTTGGCTAAAATGTTTTTAATACTGTGATTGATGTTAGGCGCTAAGGTTGGCTGTACGCAGCCACCCAACAGGAGAACTTTGCGCGTGCTATTGTCAACTTTTAGCTTGTTGCCCACTTTGCCGGAATGGCAAAAAAAATAACCAATGGGCTTAAACAACAAAGGCGTTGTTAAAAACTTACGAACAAACAAACGATAACTTTTTTGCCAAAAAGGACGCTTCGTTTCAAGAAAATTTCGCCCTATGTCTAGCAGCTGTGAATATTCAACGCCCGACGGACAAGTTGTCTCACACGAGCGGCAAGTGAGACAGCTATCTAAATGCTTCAAGGTGTCGAAACTTGCCTGATTGTCTTCAAGCGCCGATTGCATCAAATAAATACGCCCTCTTGGGGAATCGAGCTCATCGCCAAGCAACTGGTAGGTTGGACAAGTGGCTAGACAAAAACCACAATGCACACAAGCGCCAATCACCTTGTTGGCTTTTTGATTGGTAAAATTTGTGAGAGAAGCCTGTTGAACTGAAGAGTGCACTATGTGAAAACTCCATAAGGATCAAAGATTTGTTTTAACTTCTGAGTCAACAACAAATGTAGCGCAGAAGGTTTTTGCTGTGGCTTGGGTTTTTTCTGAAATCTTTTTGCCGCATCTATTGGTAGTATTTTAAAACTCATCTGAGTAATAAGCGCCAACTGGCCTCTTGATCCAACCAGTAACCTAGAGACATCATAACCGGCGACGTTTTTCATGACTTGGCCACCAAAATTCAGCAACTGGCCTTTGCCATTAATGATTTGCACGCCCAAGATGGCGTCTGCAAAGTCGGCGCCAGCGCTCGCATACAGCGAGCCAATGGTTTTCTCTGGATTGTCTGTATAAAAAGTAAGAGCCTGGTTATTTTTCTTTAGAGTTTTCTCGATTTCCGCAATTGACGTGCCGGCCTTCACAGTAATAACAAGCTCTTCGGGGTGGTATTCAACAATGCCAGAATAAGGTCTCATATCAATATTTTCAATCGATTCTGAGCATGCTTCGCCAATGTGAATTTGCTCACTCTCTTTAATGAGTTGTTGAAATTCTGCAATCGATTTCATTAAAGCCCTCTCAAAAACGATCCAATTCTGGATGCGGTAACTCGCCGTGATGCACGTGCATATTGCCCAACTCTGCACAACGATGAAGCTCTGGCACTGCTTTGCCTGGGTTAAGTAGCGACTGTGGATCAAACACGGCTTTAATTTGATGAAAGACCTCAAGTTCGGCAGCGGTGTATTGTACACACATAGCATCTAGCTTTTCAATACCCACACCATGCTCTCCTGTAATCGAACCACCCACAGAAACACAATGCCTAAGAATGTCCATGCCAAAAGCTTCTGCTTTGTCAATCTCACTTGGCATGCCAGCATCGTATAGAATGAGTGGATGCAGATTGCCATCACCGGCGTGAAAAACATTGGCAACTCGCAGCTTGTAATGCTTTGATAATTCGTTGATCTTCTCCAACACACCAGCTAAATGGCGCTTAGGAATGGTGCCATCCATACAATAATAATCAGGTGAAAGACGCCCAACTGCCGGGAATGACGATTTGCGCCCTTGCCACAACAACAGGCGCTCTGCTTCATTCTCAGAAACTTTAATAGTGGACGCACCCGTAAGAATATTTAATGCCGCCTCAAGTTCAACTTCTACCGATTCCACTTCACCGTCCAACTCACACAATAATAACGCCTCTGCGTCTAACGGATATCCGGCATGAGCAAAAGCTTCAGAGGCCTCAATGGCAAATTTGTCCATCATTTCCAAACCCGCAGGGATAATGCCAGCCTTGATAATATCCGACACTGCATTGGCGCACTCTCTGACTGTATCAAAACCCGCCATGACCAACTTAGCTAACGCTGGCTTTTTGGTGAGTTTAACGGTAATTTCAGTAATGACGCCGAGCAACCCCTCAGAGCCATTCATCAGGGACAACAAGCCCAGACCCTTATCACGACGGCTCAAAATCAATTCTTCACCGTCTATGGTAAGCATTTTGATTGACTCAACATTATGCACGGTTAAGCCATATTTAAGGCAGTGGACACCGCCAGAATTTTCAGCAACATTGCCGCCAATAGTACACGCTATTTGTGAAGATGGGTCCGGCGCATAGTACAAGTTCAATTCAGATACCGCCTCACTAATCGCTAAATTTCTAACACCCGGCTCGACAACAGCCAATTGATTTTCAACATCAATCGATAAAATTCGAGTCATTTTCGACAACCCAAGAACAACACAGCCCTCCAGTGGTGTCGCCCCACCAGATAGACCCGTACCGGCCCCTCGAGTCACTACCGGAGTTTTTGTTTTGCGACAAATTTTAAGTACAGATTTAACTTGCTCGATATCTGTAGGTAACGCTACTGCCAATGGCTTTTGCTTGTAAAGGCCTAACGCGTCACACTCAAATGCGCGTGTGTTTTCACTACCCAAAATAAGGGAGCCTTTCGGTAAAGCGTGAGATAATTGGCTACTGACTGACATGAGAGTTATTATCCAGTGATTTGAATTCACGCTGTTATGAATTTTTTTACAATTGCCCAAGCTCAATTGTAAGATAATACGCACCAGACTCTTACTGTCTCCTTTTTTTAATTACTTCAAAAACATATTATGCAATCATTTAATCCACCTGTAAGAACTCTCATGGGCCCGGGCCCATCAAATGTTCACCCTAGAATTCTTAGCGCAATGGCTAGACCAACAATTGGCCACCTAGATCCTGCCTTTGTTGGCATGATGGACGAAGTTAAAGAAATGCTGAAAATTGCGTTCAAAACTGAAAATGAATTAACAATGCCTGTATCTGCACCAGGTTCTGCAGGTATGGAAGCATGTTTTGCAAACTTAGTTGAGCCAGGCGATAAAGTTATCGTTTGTAGTAACGGTGTTTTTGGTGGTCGCATGAAAGAAAACGTTATTCGTTTTGGTGGTGTAGCTGTCATGGTCGAAGACGACTGGGGCACAGCCGTTAGTGCTGACAAATTAGAGCAAGCACTAAACGAAAACAAAGACGCAAAGATTGTTGCTTTTGTTCATGCTGAAACATCAACAGGTGCTATGTCTGATGCTAAAAAACTTTGCGAGATTGCACATAAACACGACTGCCTTACCATTGTTGATGCAGTAACATCACTTGCTGGCTCTGAACTGCGTGTTGACGAGTGGGAAATTGACGCCATTTATTCTGGCTCTCAAAAATGTCTTTCAGCAATGCCAGGTATTTCACCTATCAGTATGGGTGATCGTGCAATTCACAAACTAACCAACAGGGCAACACCTGTTGCAAGTTGGTTCCTTGATCTTAACTTGGTTATGGGTTACTGGGGCGAAGGTGCAAAACGTACTTACCACCATACAGCGCCTGTTAACACGCTTTACGGTATGCATGAGTCATTGGTTATGATGTGTGAAGAAGGTGTTGAGAACGCATGGGCAAGACACCAGTCAAACCACGAACTTCTTAGAGATGGTCTTGAAGCAATGGGTATGAACTACCTTGTGAAGAAAGAAGATCGCCTACCTCAACTGAACAGTGTTTTCATTCCTGATGGCGTTGATGAAGCAGCAGTTAGAACGACTCTTTTAAATGACTACAACTTAGAAATTGGTGCGGGCCTTGGTACATTGGCTGGCCAAGTTTGGCGCATCGGTTTGATGGGTCACACCTCTAGAAAAGAAAACATTACACTTTGTTTAGCTGCGTTGAAAGACGTTCTATAAATAGCAAGCGTAAGACACAAAAAAGGCGACCAAACGGTCGCCTTTTTTGTGTCTAAAAATTATTTAATCAATAATTTTTGCCAACAACTCTTCTTCCGTTTCCACACGCTCAGGATCAGGCAAACAGCAATCCACTGGGCAGACTTCCACACACTGTGGAGTGTCAAAATGGCCAACACACTCTGTGCATTTGTCGCCATCGATTTCATAAATTTCATCACCCATATAAATGGCTTCATTTGGGCATTCTGGCTCACATACATCGCAATTGATGCATTCATCGGTAATTAATAATGACATAGTCTACTCAACCTAATAAAATCTAATTAATACAACTGCTATAGCTGCACTTTCCTCGCTCCTGAGGCTGCATATTTTAACTTATCAGAGCTAATATATTAATGATTTTGGGTATCATTAATGGTTTTTATTTCAGGGTTATTTATGAGAGTTCTACTGCTTACATTTTCGCTTCTTTTATCTTCACTCTCATTTGCAGCACAAGACGAGGGAATTTTTGCCCATATTCAAACCAACAAAGGTGATATTGTTGTTGCGCTTGCCTATGAACAGGCGCCACTGACTGTTATTAACTTTGTCTCGCTTGCAGAAGGAACCAAGGCAAGCAACAAAGAACTTGGTATGCCTTTTTACGATGGTATTGTTTTTCACCGCGTGATTGCGGATTTCATGATTCAAAGTGGCGACCCTAAAGGCACAGGAAGGGGCGGTCCAGGCTACAAGTTTATGGATGAGTTTAGTGATTTAAAGCACGATAAGCCTGGCGTTCTATCGATGGCAAACTCAGGTCCTACTACTAACGGCTCACAGTTTTTCATCACTCACATACCAACACCCTGGCTAGATGGCAAACACAGTGTCTTTGGATCGGTCATTCTTGGCATGGATGTTGTTAATTCTATTGAGAAAGACGATGTAATTGAGCACATTACTATCAAAAGAGTGGGCGAGAGTGCAAATAACTTTACCACCGGAGAAGAGGCTTTTAACGCCGCACTTGCCCTCAAATCTCTGGAATTAAAGGCGGCACAAGCAAAGCAAAATCAAGCTTTCGATGAACTTGTTGCAACAACATTCCCGAATGCTCAAAAAAATGACTTGGGTTATTTTTCTGGTACAACGCAAGCGGGCACTGGAGAAGGAGCAAAGGTCGGCAACAACATCGCTATTGAATTATCAATTGAGCTGATTGACGGCACAGTTCTGCAAGCCCCAGGCGAACCTGTTCGATTCAGATTGGGCGGCGGTGAAATGCTGGGTATTATCGACTCCACTGCCCTTAATATGGCGATTGGCGAAATGCGGCTTGTTGTCGCCACTTACCAACAAGCATTTGGCAATAGAGATATGGGCATCCCCACAGACTCTATTTTAGTCTTCAAATTGAAACGACTCTCAAGCGGAGAATAAACACCGATGTTTCTCGAACTTATTAACTTTTTAGCATCACTTGATACAGGCTTTAATGTTCTTAACTATTTAACTGTCAGGGCGGTTTTCTCGATGATGAGCGCCTTGTTGATCAGTCTATTTCTAGGCAAGTTTATAATTACCAAATTGCAGCACTACCAAATAGGGCAAGTAATTCGAGTCGATGGTCCAGAATCACATCACGCCAAAGCGGGTACGCCAACAATGGGTGGGGTTTTGATTTTATTCTCTTTTGTCGTCAGTATGATTGTTTGGGGTGACTGGCAAAATAACTACTTATGGATTGTTCTTTTCACTGCACTCTCCTTTGGCGGTATTGGCTTTTTTGACGACTACCTTAAGTTAAAACATCAATCATCGGACGGACTTAGCAGTAAGCAAAAACTTGTCTTTCAGTCAATTGCCGCGATTCTTATCGGTGCCTCCCTACTTTACAATGCCGAGGCACCTATTGACACCCAGCTGCTTATACCCTTCTTCAAAGAAGTCAGTTTCGAGCTGGGTATTGCTGGTTTTTTAATTTTGAGCTATTTCGTCATTGTCGGCAGCTCAAACGCCGTCAACCTGACCGACGGGCTTGACGGGCTTGCTGTTATGCCGGTGATTTTAATCAGTGGCGCCTTAGCTATTTTTGCCTATATTGGTGGAAACTATAACTTCTCAAACTATCTAAATATGCCGTTCATGCCGGGCACGGGCGAATTGTTCGTTGTTTGTGCGGCCTTGATTGGCGCTGGCTTTGGGTTTTTGTGGTTCAATACCTACCCAGCCGAGATCTTCATGGGAGATGTTGGCTCGCTTGCCCTCGGCGCTATTTTGGCAGTTGTTGCTATCATTGTTCGCCAGGAAATACTATTTTTCCTAATGAGCGGTGTTTTTGTTGCCGAAACTCTTTCGGTCATCCTCCAAGTTGGCTATTACAAACGCACCAAAAAACGCTTGTTGTTAATGGCGCCACTTCACCATCACTTTGAGAAGATGGGTTTATCAGAACCCAAAATTATTGTGCGTTTCTGGATGATTACCTTAATCCTTATTCTTATTAGTTTGGCAAGTATCAAGATCCGCTAATAACCATAGTAAAATGCTCGACTTATGAATACACTAGACAAATGGGACAACCGCTACTTATCGCTCGCGAAAGAAGTTGCCACTTGGTCCAAAGACCCTTCAACTCAAGTGGGTGCGGTGACCGTTGGCGCCAAGAAAGAAGTACTATCACAGGGTTTCAACGGCTTTCCAAGAGGAATTAAGGATACGGACGAGCGTTACAATCACAGAGAAACCAAATATAAATTTGTTGTTCACGCGGAAATGAACGCCATTTATAACGCCACCTATTCGGGCACCTCACTTGACGGCGCCACGCTCTACATATACGGGCTTCCTATTTGCTCAGAATGCGCCAAAGGCATTATTCAAGTGGGTATAAAAAAAGTGGTTATTGAAAAATCCAAAGAACTTGATAACTGGAATGAAAGCTTGAGACTCTCACAAGAAATGTTTTCTGAGGCCGGCGTTGAATTAATCATTAAAGGCGAAGACTAGCCAATGAGTGAAGTATCCAAGCGTCGCACTTTTGCGATTATCTCCCACCCTGACGCTGGCAAAACAACCGTTACCGAAAAGTTACTTCTCTACGCCGGTGCGATTAAATCCGCTGGGAGTGTTAAGGCTAGAAAGGCTAGTACACATGCCACTTCTGACTGGATGGAGATGGAAAAAGAAAGAGGGATCTCCATTACATCATCCATCATGCAGTTCTCTTATGACAACCACATGATCAACTTGCTTGATACACCGGGACATGAGGATTTCTCCGAGGATACTTATCGCACTTTAACGGCGGTCGACTCTGCACTAATGGTGATTGACGTTGCAAAGGGTGTTGAGCAGCGCACGATTAAACTAATGGAGGTGTGTCGACTGCGTGACACACCAATCTTGACGTTCATTAACAAGCTAGATCGCGAGGGCAAAGAGCCAATCGATCTACTCGACGAAGTAGAAACCGTACTCAATATTGAATGTGCACCAATTACCTGGCCGATTGGCATGGGAAAGCGCTTTAAAGGCGTTGTGCACTTATTGGAAGACAAAATATACTTATACGAAGCTGGAAAAAACTCTGAAATTGGCGAGCACACCATTATTGAGGGCATCAATAACCCAGAATTAGACATCGTATTAGGCAACGAGCTCGCTGAAGAAGTTCGAGAAGAAATTGAATTGATTATCGGCACAAGTGCACCATTTGACCTAGATGACTTTTTGCGAGGCAAACAAACCCCTGTATTTTTTGGCTCAGCTATTAGTAATTTTGGCATCCAAAACTTGCTCGACGGCTTTCTTGAGTATGCACCAACACCTCAGTCTCGTGAGAGTGACATGAGAATGGTCAATCCAGACGAAGACAAGCTTACTGGTTTTGTTTTCAAAATTCAAGCGAATATGGATCCTAAGCACCACGATAGACTTGCCTTTATGCGCATAGTTAGTGGCGAGTACAACAAGGGCATGAAAGTGTTGCAAGTTTCAACGGGAAAACAAATAAAAATTGCCAATGCAGTTACCTTTATGTCGCGCGAGAGAAGTTCCGCAGACATTGCTTTTGCTGGCGATGTGATTGGTATTCACAACCATGGTGGTATTAGTATTGGCGACACTTTTACTCAAGGCGAGAAGCTTAACTTTCAAGGGATTCCGAATTTCGCTCCGGAGCTTTTTCGCCGCGCTCAACTTAAAGACCCCCTTAAAGCCAAAGCACTACAAAAAGGCCTAAATCAACTATCTGAGGAAGGTGCGACACAAGTCTTCCGCCCTATTATCAACAGCTCTCAAATATTAGGTGCGGTCGGTGTTCTGCAGTTTGATGTGGTTGCTCACCGGTTAAAACATGAATACGGTGTCGATTGTCAATTTGAAGCAATTGCAATAGCCACAGCTCGCTGGGTCACTGGTAGCGACAAAGACATCGAGCAACTAAAAATCAAAGCGGGTAACAATGTCGCAATAGACAGTGCTGGAATGTTGTCTTATTTGGCGCCCAGCATGGTAAACCTACAGCTGACCATGGAGCGTCATCCAAATCTTGTATTTAGCGCCACTCGAGAGCATTAAACGTTCCGCAATTGATAAAAAACCCGGCTAGTGCCGGGTTTTTTGATCTGAAAAACAAATGACTTGCTAGTCAGCAGTCAATGGTTTAACCACATGTGCAATACAGCGCTTAGTCAAGTAGCCTGCATCCACACCGCTATCATTTCTGACTACCGCGTAGTCTGCATCAGCACGTAATAATTCACACAAGACGTTATCAATAGAATCACTTTCTTTAACCACAACGCTAGTGTGTTCATCACTCGGCTTGGCATCAATCATGACAGATTCCGCATGAAGAACATGAGAGCGGTTAACTTTCTTAACAAAGTCGGTCACGTATTGATCTGCAGGGTTCATCAAGATATCTTGAGGAGAACCATGCTGAACCAGCTCGCCGCCATTAAGAATGGCAATCTGATCACCAATCTTTAGCGCCTCATCTAGATCATGAGTGATGAAAACAATAGTCTTGTGCAGCTCATCTTGCAATTGCAGGAGTAAGTCTTGCATATCGCTTCGAATAAGTGGGTCAAGCGCACTAAATGCCTCATCCATCATCAAGATTTCAGTGTCGCAAGTCAGAGCACGCGCAAGTCCCACACGCTGCTGCATGCCACCAGAAAGTTGCGTAGGGTAGCGATCTTCATAACCCGTTAAGCCCACGCGATCAATCCACCTTTGCGCACGACTAACGGCCTCTTCTCCTGCAATGCCTTGTAGATGAACGCCGTAGCAAACATTGTCCAAAACTGTTTTGTGTGGCAGCAAAGCAAAGCTTTGGAAAACCATTGCTGTTTTTTGCTGTCTAAACTTGCGAAGACTTTCGGGCGCCATCTGAATGACATCCTCACCACCAATCATAATCGAACCAGAAGTTGGCTCGATTAAGCGATTAATATGGCGAATCAAGGTAGATTTACCCGAGCCCGAAAGCCCCATGATAACCTCGATGTTTTTATTTTTAAGATCGAGGTTAATATTACTCAAACCTAGCACATGCTTATGCTCTTTAAGCAAATCATCCTTACCCATGCCATTTTCGACATGCTTTAGTACCGATTGTGCATTAGGGCCAAAAATCTTTGTTAGGTTTGAGATTTTAATTTTTACATCTTGTGTCATAGTATGTCTCCAGAACGATGTTTTTGAATACGAGCACCAAAGGCTTGAGACACCCTGTCAAAGACAATAGCCAAAACAACAATCGCAAGACCATTAAGCATGCCCATCGATAGATACTGATTTTGTACCGCTTGCAATACAGGCAGTCCGAGTCCAGCAACACCAATCATTGATGCGATTACTACCATTGCTAATGCCATCATAATTGTCTGGTTCACACCAGCAAAGATGTTTGGCAAGGCTAGTGGTATTTGAACCGTAAACAAGCGCTGTTTATAAGTTGCACCAAAGGCGTCTGCAGCCTCCATTGCCTCTTTATCAACCAGGCGCAAACCGAGGTTGGTCAAGCGAACAATCGGCGGCATCGCGTAAATCATTACCGCAATCAATCCTGGCACTTCACCAATGCCGAGCAACATAACTACTGGAATCAAGTATACAAAGGATGGAATTGTTTGCATAATATCCAGCACCGGGGTGATCATCGACTGCACTCGTTCGGATCGAGACATCCAAACACCGAGCGGTATTCCAATAGCCAAGCAGAGTAATGTTGCTACTGCGATCATAGTAATGGTGGAGATCATTGGGTTCCACATGTCGAAAACACCCACCATAAAGATTGCCAGCATCGATCCTATCGTTACTTTATAGCTATGAGAGCCCAGGTAAGCAAGGGCGCCGATAATCAATAAGAAAATTGGCCAAGGCGTTGCCAAAAGCAAACCTTCAAAACCATTCAAGAACGAATCAAGCCAGGCAAAAGACCATTCAATGGTATCACCATAGGCGCGCGTGAAGTCCTTAAAGGCGCTATCTACACAGCCTCGTGAATTCATCATGATATCGTTTGGTATAGAGACGGCTTTGCTTAAAAACAACCAAGTATCAGAAGTTTCCATAACGTCTTGCACACGGCCTGGAAATTGACCAATATGCGCACTCAAAGTGGCCGGATCTGAAGACATTACATCGGCAAATTGTGCTTGAGTTTTATCGCTTAAGTCCGCCACTCTGCTTGAAAGTGAAAAGTCAACACCATCTGGATTGGTGTTGACACGCAACTCAGATTTAAAGCGTATTTCAAAACGCGAAATTGTCGTATCAAGACTTCGCATCGCCCTACCCGAGAGCTCACCCAGGTTACTCGAAGCAAGTTGCGCAGACATTTCACTAAGCTTCGCTAACAGTGCTGGTGTATCAGAAGCAACGGCGTTTAAGTCCTCAACGGCACTCACGTTTGTTCTTAGCGCGGTTTCTTTAACCGCATGAGCTAAAGCCTCAGGATTGCCTCTAAGGGCATCAAAGCTAGCGATTTGTTTGGCACTTGCAATTAAATCAACAACTTTTGCATCGGTAGCAATCGAAAGTTCATTAATATTTTGAATGAGTGGTGCGACGTCGACAGTATTAAGCATCTTAGCGCTACTAGCAATCACATCTGCAACTTCTTTGACTTGCCCAACATGCACATTGACGTCTGTTAAAGTTGATAAACCATCAACCTTTGCATCAAGCCCATCAATCTGAGCGTTTAATGCATTCATCTGCTGTTGCACGTGGTTCTCAAACCAAGGCGCTAACGCATGCGCCTTGCTTTCAAACGTTTCAGATAACTGGGAAATTTGTGCCAGTAAATCTTCACTGCCCGGCAGTGTCTTAATTAGTGCAGCCTGTTGACCAAGACTCTCTAGTGTTACTTTAACTTGGTCAGAAATGCTAACCAAACCCTGATAAGAGCTGGCATCAACACCAAGTCCGTCGATTTGGCTTTGTAAGTTGTTTATTTTTTGCGAGTATTGCGCCAAAGTATTGGCTGCAGTTTCGCTAAATTCAGAGCTAAAGCTACTTATTTTTTCGCTTAAAGCCGTGGTAAGTTCTTGTATTCTTGCGTGTATCTGTTCAGAGTTATTAACCTCTGTCAAAGGATTTGAGTCACTCTTAACAAAGCTACTCAGGGTGTCTGTCTTTTTCTCAGCAAAATGAACCATTGAGCCCACACGCTCACTAATAGTGACAAGCTCTGAGTATTGTGTGGCATTACTAATTTGTGCCTCAAGCCTATCTGCCTCAGATAACTGTCGCTGAATAAAATCTAGCGCTTTATTATCGATCCTTAAACTACCGATATCAATTGCTGACGGCACACATTCGTGTATGTCTAGCTTAGGTATTTGTCTGATTGCCATTTATTTATTCTCCATCTAAAAAAAATGCCCGCAACCTATTGGTTGCGGGCAGTTTATACATCTTTAAAGCTTTACCCTAACTTATAGAGCGGCTTTAACAGCAGCAGCAACGTCTGCACTTACCCAAGCTTCCCAATCAGATGAGTTAGCAAGGAAGTGAGCAGCGCCATCAGGACCTGTAGCGTTGTTTTCGTTCATCCAAACCAGTTCAGCGTTAAGAGCTGCACCGTTAACAATACGCTTAGTGAAGTAATCAACTACTTCAGCAGGTTGTCTGTAAGCATTTTCACTAAGTGCTGTTACAACACGTGCGTGAACCCAAGCCGAAGGCTGAGGATCTGAACATGCAGCAGAGCCTAGAGCAACACAACCGTTCCAGTTGTCATCACCTGCGTATGGAACACCCCATTCAGCCTGAATCATGCCGTACTTACCAAGGATAGCCGTAGGGCTCCAGTAGTAACCGAACCAGTTCTCACCAGATTCAGCAGCTTTAGAAATTGAACCGTCAAGACCCGCAGCAGAACCTGGATCAACTAGTGTCCAACCTTTAGCTTCCATGTCAAAAGCGGTAAACAAGCTTTGGTTTGATAGTTGACAACCCCAACCGGCTGGACAGCCGTGGAATTTACCACCAAACAACTCAGGACGCTCAAGAACAGCTTGAACTGTAGTTAGCTCAGGATTTGCATCTAGAGTATGAGGCAATAAGAACCAACCTTCACCAAGACCAGTAATAGGGCCTTCAACACCAATCATCATTCTGCCAGCATCAACTGCAGAGTCAAGCAAATCAGCAACAGCGTTCGCCCATAATTCTGGAGCTACGTCAGGCGTACCTTTCTCGTTCATTGAAGTAAATGTAGGCATAGTTGCACCTGCAACAAGCTCCACTTCACAACCCATAGCCGTCAATACAGCTGCGTCCACATTGGCAAGCAATGATGCTGACTTCCAGTTCATATCAGAAATCACTAATTTTCCACAACCGGCGCTAGCCGCTGTGCTAAGAAGCAATGCACCAGCAACGGCACCTGCAACTTTTGTTGTTAATCGTACGTTCATACGTTTCTCTCCTTGGTTTTTAAAAAAATAATCTTCAGAATGGATGCATATCCCCCCATATCCGAAAGTTAATTATAGCAAAGCAGCAAATCGTATAATGTTTTTTTTTACTTAAAATATCCTGTTGTTGAATTAAATTCAATATTTTTCAAAAAATACTAGTGAGAAGTTATTTACTTTGAAGAATATATATAATTAATTTTCTTTCAATCACTTCAAAATCACCGGCACAAAGGCAATTACCGAAGTTAAAAATAACCTGTCTGCTTGGAATAGTTGGGATCTGCAAAATAAATCATTGATAAAGCCGATGCACACAATCAGGATTTTTCACTATACAAAAATCATAGAATTAGAATTAATCTTTTTATTTGACAATTAACAGAAGAAGATCTATTAAAATTTCGGGCTTCTTCGTCAAGGCTACAGATAAACCGATTTATAATCGAAAGAAGTGGATTTAATTGATCTATTTATTCATCACTTTCGGTTTTTTCTTCTGAGTTGTCGTCTGACTCTGCAATTTTGGCCAAGGAAACCAGTAACTCACCTTTGGCGATGTTAATTAGTGTTACACCTTGCGTATTACGTCCAATAATAGAGACATCCATCGCCCGAGCCCTAACCAAAGTTCCTTTGTTAGAGATAAGCATCATTTCGTCTTCATCAGTTACTTGTATGGCGCCAACTACCCTGCCATTACGATCTGAAGTTTTGATTGAAATTACGCCGGATCCACCACGAGCTTGTGCACGATACTCGTCCAACTCGGTGCGCTTACCATAGCCTTGTTCCGTGGCTGTCAGGATAGGACTGTCTTGATCAGCAACAATTAGGGACACCACTTCATCACTGTCCGATAATTTAATACCGCGCACGCCGATGGCCGTACGTCCAACGGCACGCACATCCGACTCTCTAAAGCGAATCGACTTGCCATTGGCTGAAAAAAGCATAATATCATGCTCACCCGAAGTGATTTCAACGCCTACCAATTTATCCGCATCACGAAGTTCGATAGCAATAATGCCGCCTTTTCGTGGGCGCGCAAAGTTGCTTAAAGAGGTTTTCTTACAGGTGCCCGAACTGGTAACCATAAAGACAAACTGATCCTCAGTAAATTCTTTAACCGGCAAAATAGCGTTAATCACCTCCTCATTCTCAAGTGGCAATAAATTAACAATTGGCTTGCCTCTGGCGGTGCGAGATGCCATTGGTAGTTCATAAACTTTCAGCCAGTGGACTTTACCCGTCGAGGAGAAGCACAGCACTGTGTCGTGCGAATTGGCAACAAACAAATGATCGACAAAATCTTCGTCTTTCATCTTGGTGGCTGCCTTGCCTTTACCACCACGACGCTGCGCATGATAATCACTCAATGATTGCGCTTTGACATAACCGCCATGAGAAAGAGTGACGACACGCTCTTCTTGGGCAATTAAATCTTCCAGTGTAAGGTCAATCTTATGCTCAATAATTTCAGTCATTCTTGCCGAACCGTAATTTTCACGAATCTCGCCAAGTTCATCACGAATCACTTGCATCAACAAATCGGGGTTTTGCAAGATGTCTAAAAGTGCCTTAATTTGCTCTAATAGTTCGTTAAATTCATTAAAAATCTTGTCTTTTTCAAGGCCGGTCAAACGGTGAAGCTTTAAGTCAAGAATAGCTTGCGCTTGTTTTTCTGACAATTGGTAATCGCCATTTTTCTGCAAACCCAATTCTGGAATCAAATCTTGTGGCTTGAACTGTGCCATGTCACGATCACCAATCAGCTCTTGAATAACAGAGCCGTTCCATGTCTTAGCCGCCAAACTTACGCGCGCATCGGCTGGGTTCGGAGCCGCTTTAATAAGCTCGATAATTTCATCGATATTATGCAACGCAACAGACAAACCTTCTAATAGGTGTGCACGATCTTTGGCCTTGTTCAGCTCGTAAATAGAGCGACGAGTAACAACTTCACGACGATGGGCAATAAAGGCGCTTAAAATCGATTTAAGATTCATTAATTTTGGCATACCGCCATCAATGGCTACCATATTAATACCGAAGACTGTTTGCATCTCTGTCAGTTTGTAGAGATTATTAAGCATCACCTCTGGCACTTCACCGCGACGCAGCTCAATAACCATACGCATTCCGTCTTTATCGGATTCGTCTCTTAGGCCAGTAATGCCATCAATTTTTTTATCTTTAACCAATTCAGCAATCTTGCCAATCAGTCTGGCCTTGTTTACTTGATAAGGCAGCTCGGTAACCACAATACTTTGCTTGTCTTCACCCTCAACATGAGAGCGTGAACGCATGTAAATCTTACCTTTACCTGTTTCGTAAGCTTCACGAATACCGGAGGCACCATTAATAATGCCGGCAGTTGGAAAATCAGGCCCTGGCATGATTTCTAATAATTCGTCAACAGTGATGTCGTCGTTATCGATAACGCGCAAACAAGCATCGATCACTTCGGTTAAGTTGTGTGGCGGAATATTGGTCGCCATACCCACCGCAATACCCGATGAGCCATTAGCCAATAAGTTGGGGACTCGCGTGGGCAAAACCGACGGCTCACTTTCTGAACCATCGTAGTTATCAATAAAATCTACCGTGTCTTTATCAAGGTCTTTGAGTAACTCATGTGAGAGCTTGGCCATACGAATTTCTGTGTATCGCATCGCAGCCGCGCTATCGCCGTCAACAGAACCGAAGTTACCTTGACCATCAACAAGGATATTGCGCATTGAAAATGGCTGTGCCATACGCACAATTGTGTCGTAAACGGCGGTGTCACCGTGCGGGTGGTATTTACCAATAACATCACCAACAATACGGGCGGATTTTTTGTAAGATTTATTGTAATCATTGCCAAGCACGTCCATAGCAAAAAGAACGCGTCGATGGACCGGCTTCAGGCCATCTCTAACATCAGGTAAAGCGCGCCCTACAATAACGCTCATGGCGTATTCCAAATAGGAATCGCGCATTTCGTCTTCGATGGTTACAATGGGGAATTTTGGCTCGAAATACTCTGGGGAATCGACGTTGTCAGACATACAAAAAAACCGTAAAGAAAGCTAGATTTTATTGTACCCTAGATGGGCAAAAAACACAGCTAAAATCGTCTGGTATTGTGTAGAAAAATGCCCTTATTTATTGCGCTTATTGACAGACTTTGCCAGAGTGCGTAACAGCGCCTCAGTGTCATTCCAGCCAAGACAGCTATCAGTGATACTAACGCCGTATTCAAGAGAGGCCAATGGACCTACTTTTTGATTACCTTCATTAAGATGCGACTCGATCATAACGCCAAAAACTTTTTCTGAACCCGATTCAATTTGCCCAGCAATCTCAGCACCAACTTTTATTTGGTTTTTAAATTGTTTTTCAGAGTTTGCGTGAGAGAAATCCACCATCACTTTTTCGATCAAATTTTTGTCATTCAATGACTTGCAAGTGCTTTCGACGTGACTCTGAGAGTAATTAGGGCCGTCATGACCACCTCTAAGGATGATGTGGGCCGTCTCATTGCCTGAAGTGGTAAAGTGGCTAATGCCGCCTTTTTTGTTGACTGAAAGCAAGTGATGAGGGCTGTTAGCGGAAGTGATCGCATCAATTGCAACTGTTAACGAGCCGCCAGTGCCATTTTTAAAACCTACCGGGCACGATAACGCCGATGCCAATTCACGGTGTGATTGGCTTTCTGTGGTACGCGCGCCAATAGCGCCCCAAGAAATAAGATCTGATAAATATTGTGGCGTTAAGATATCCAAATACTCAACACCAGCTGGCATGCCCATTTCGGCCAAATCTGAAAGCAAATGCCTCGCACTAGAAAGACCCTGGTCGATATCAAAACTCTCATCTAAGTACGGGTCGTTAATTAAGCCCTTCCAGCCGACGGTTGTACGTGGCTTTTCAAAATAAACTCGCATCACGATGAATAAATCTTCTTCTAGCTCAGACTTTAATGCCGATAGCTTTTCAGCGTATTCACGGGCCGCTTTGGTGTCATGAATTGAACAAGGGCCTACCAATACCATCAAGCGCTTATCCTCACCAAACAGTATGTCTTTAATGACTTGTCTCGCATGATACACACCTTGCGAAGCTTGCTCCGACAACGGGTATTTACTTATCAATGTATTTGGTGCCACCATAGGGGCGCTAGACGTAATACGGACGTTATCAGTTAAGTATTTCATAGGAATTATTTTTGATTTTTGATTAAGGCGTAAGCAGAATGATTGTGAATTGACTCAAAGTTTTCAGATTCAAGGCAATAAAAGTTTATTTTATCGTTATTATTGAGCTCAACAGCAATATCGCGGACCAAGTCCTCAACAAATGCAGGATTGTCATAAGCCCTTTCAGTCACTATCTTTTCGTCTTCGCGCTTAAGAATAGCGTAAAGCTCGCAAGAGGCTTTTTGCTCAGCCAAATCAATCAAATCCTCCAATGCCAATTCAGCGCCTTTTGTTGCTCTTGCCTCAATAGTAATATGCGATCTTTGGTTATGCGCACCATACTTTGAAATACTCTTAGAGCATGGACAAAGACTTGTTACCGGCACCACAACTTTCATAGAAACTTCCGCTTGGCCATCGATTAGTCTGCCGTTAATCGTCACCTGGTAATCCATTAAGCTTTCAACACCTGATGAAGGAGCGGCTTTTTTTCTAAAGAATGGAAACTCGACACTAATATGAGCGCCATCAGAATTAAGTCTATCCGCCACTCTGTTGACTAACTCAACAAAACTCTGCGCAGTAAATGAACACTCTTGCTCGTTTAAAATCTCAATAAAGCGCGACATATGCGTACCCTTGACATTGGCTGGCAAGCTCACCGTCATGGTGAAATTACCCACCGATGGACAAGACTCTCCCTCACGATTGATAAAAGTAATCGGGTGGGAAATATCCTTGATACCCACTTCATTAATAACGATATTGCGAATATCCGCAATGTTTTGTGTATCAGGCAAGTTATGGCTTTTCATATTATTTTTTATTGTGAGTAGGTGACTGCAGATCTGGCCGTTTCCCAAACGGTAACTTCTTTGACTTTAACATCTTTTGTGTTAATTAAAAGCCCGACCTCATCAAATATATATTTTGCAATATTTTCAGCAGTGGGATTAAGAACGTCAAACGGTGGGATTTCATTTAAATATTGATGATCAAGTCTTTTCGCAACAGACTTGGTTTGATTTTTTATTTCTCGAAAGTCAATAGCAATACCCATGTCGTTCAGAACTTTTGAACACACCGACACTTCCACACCCCAATTGTGGCCATGGAGCCTTGAACAATCACCGGGATAGTTGCGCAAAGAGTGCGCAGACGCGAAATCTGTTACAATTTTTAGGACGAACATTTTCGGAAAAATTGTTAAAAAGGTAAGATTATACCTGTTTGAACGTAAAAATTACACTTACAACGAATGGGTAATTAGTCGCTAGCCTCAAGGCCAACAACATTCTGATAACCCTTAGGCAGCATGTTACCACGACGAGCTCTGTGACCAATGTAATTGGTTAAATCTGGGAACTTGATACTGAGGTATTGCTTGCCAGAATAGACTTTTAACTTCTGCTCTTCAGTAATAACACACAGACCAACCACAAACTCTTCTCGAGCCTTTAAATCCTTGCTTGGAATTTGAATCAATTTATTACCCTTGCCCTTTGATAACTGCGGCAATTCGGACACTGGAAACACCAATAATCGTCCACGATTGGTGGCAACACAGACAAATTGAGAGTCCAAATCTTGAACAAAGACTATCCCCATCACCGCCGACTCTTTCGGCAAAGTAAGGGTGTTTTTACCAGATTTGGTTTTTGAGCTTAGATCTCCCAGAGTGGCAATAAAGCCATAGCCCGCATCAGAGGCAAGCATGATAAGTTGCGACCCTTCTCCCATCACAACATCTCTAAACTCGGCACCCAATGGCGGCGCCAGTCTGCCAGTTAAAGGCTCGCCCTGACCTCGTGCGCTCGGTAAACTATTAGCTGAAAGCGAATAAGCACGGCCCGTTGAATCCATAAAAAAGGCCAATTTGTTGCTTTTACCTTTTGCGCTCTTCAGGAAAGTATCGCCCGACTTGTAGTTAAGCGATGCGGGGTCAATATCGTGACCTTTTGCCGCCCTAACCCAGCCCTTTTCACTGAGAACGACAGTAACATTTTCTGCAGGGGTTAAATCGTCCTCACTAAAGGCTTGGGCCGATGTAATGTCTTGGATGATTTGACAGCGACGCTGATCACCAAACTCTTCAACAATCGCTTGTAATTCTTTTTTAATAAAGGTTTTTAGGCGAGTATCGCTAGACAGTATTAACTCAAGAGTTTTGCGCTCTTTACCAAGCGCACCTTCTTCGCTCTTTATTTTTCCTTCTTCCAGTTTTGCCAAATGGCGCAACTTCAACTCAAGAATAGCTTCGGCTTGAATCTCGCTGAGTGCAAAGTGCTGCATTAGCACTGGCTTTGGTTTATCCTCTGCACGAATAATGGCGATTACTTCGTCGATATTAAGATAGGCAATTAACAGTCCTTCAAGAATGTGCAGTCGATCAAGAATTTTACCCAGTCGACACTCTAATCGATTAACTACAACTTGTGCTCTAAATTGCAACCACTCCTTAAGCATTGGAACCAGCGCCTTCACTTGCGGCTTACCATCAAGGCCGATCACGTTCATATTGACGCGATAATTTTTCTCAAGATCTGTTGTTGCAAATAAATGCAACATCAACTGTTCGGTATCCACCCTATTGGAGCGCGGCACAATAACAATACGCGTCGGGTTTTCATGATCGGATTCGTCACGAATATCATCCACCAAAGGTAATTTTTTATCGCGCATTTGACTGGCAATTTGAGTAATTACCTTGGCGCCAGATGTTTGGTAAGGCAGCGCCTCAATAACTATTTCACCATCTTCTTTAACGTATCTGGCGCGCATTTTCACTGAACCATGGCCGGTTTCATACATTGAGCGCAACTCTTTGGTTGAGCTAACAATATAAGCATTCGTTGGGTAGTCTGGCGCTGGAATAATCTCGAGCAAAGCATCGAGATCTGTTGAAGGCTTTTCTAGTAATTTAATACAAGCCAACATCACTTCAGTCAAATTATGTGGTGGCACATCGGTGGCCATACCCACCGCAATTCCTGACGTGCCATTAAGTAATAAATTAGGCACTTGGGCTGGCAGCTGTTTGGGCTCTTGCAGTGAGCCATCAAAATTATCCGCCCAACTAACCGTTCCTTGGTTGATTTCACTAAGCAAGAGATCCGCATAAGGCGATAACTTAGATTCCGTGTAACGCATCGCTGCGAAAGATTTAGGGTCGTCGGGTGCACCCCAGTTTCCTTGTCCATCAATAAATGGATAACGATAGGAAAATGGCTGCGCCATCAGTACCATCGCCTCATAACAAGCACTGTCGCCATGTGGGTGGAACTTACCCAGTACGTCACCGACGGTTCTTGCTGATTTTTTGAATTTAGCGGTAGACTTTAAGCCCAATTCACTCATCGCATAGATAATACGGCGCTGAACCGGTTTTAACCCATCGCCAATAAAAGGCAGTGCGCGGTCAAGGATGACGTACATCGAATAGTCAAGGTAGGCACGCTCACTAAACTCTCCTACACTTTGCTGTTCAAGGCCAATTTGGCTCATTTGTTCCTTTGTCTGCTAATTGATTTTGCACGAGGATGCGTGCGGTTTGTGCTATTTTAATTCAACTCTGATGGTGAATATGATATTTTGTTAGCCTGGCGGCCAAGTCATTTGACGGCCACCCAGACAATGCAGATGAATATGGAAAACACTTTGAGCGCCATCGCCATTGCAATTCATCACTAACCGGTAACCGCTCTCAGAAAAACCGCGCTCTTTGGCAATCTTTGTCGCCGTCAAACTCAACTCGCCCATGAGTTCGGCGTTGCCTGCATCATTCGGTGTTGAGATGTGCTCTTTCGGAATTACCAAAAAATGCTCGGGTGCTTGTGCATTAATGTCTTTAAATGCCAAAACCTTATCATCTTCATAAAATTTTTCAGCGGGAATATCGCCTGCAATAATCTTGCAAAATAAACAATCTGTCATTATTTTTCCTTTTAATTCTCAGTATTGACAATAATCGACCTACCAGTATTTAGGATAGCTTCGATCACTACTGATATTGTTATAAAAAAGCGCTACGACTACCAGCAATATGGCGCCAATAAGTGTCGGCATCCACAAAAAATCCCAAGTGGGTGCTGCCAAAAATACAATAAATGGGTTAGAGCCTGCGGGCGGGTGCGGGACACGTAACAACTGCATCAACGACAAAGCGACGGCCAAAGAAAGCGCCAGGCTCCACCACTCCGGACCAATAAAATGGAAAAATGCCAGGCCAGTTAAAGTTGAAATAAAATGCCCGCCGATTACATTTCTAGGCTGTGCAAATGGGGTATCTGGCAAAATAAAAAGCACAAAAATAGATGCACCGAACGAACCCAAAATTAAAGGGTAGCCAGTGTAGTTAGCCAAAAAGCCAACAATGCCTGCAGCGATAAGAGCTCCGAACCAGATAAAGCTAATTTCCTTAAAAGAAGGTGACGGCGGCATACTTGCAGACAAACCCTTAAACTTGGATAAATATGACATAACACTCCCCGATAACACAAAAATGGTGAGCGGTTATTATAGCTCATCCATTAACCAAACTACAGATTTAGACTCTTGGATAAAGGGTTTCCGTATGGCCGTCAACAGCCAAGATTTGGCCAGAAATATGTTTGCTAAAATCGGACGCTAAAAAACAAATAGAATGTGAAATCTCCTCTGGATCGACAAAGCACTGCATTGATGTTCCAATTGCATACATTTTGCGCACCCTTTCCGGCTCGATATTATCGGCCAGTGCGTGCGCACCAATCACTCTCTCCATGCGATCACCATTGACGTTTCCGGGCACAATACCGTTGACCCGAATATTATCAGGGCCCAGCTCCATTGCTAAGGTTTTGGTAAAACCTGTAACTGCCCATTTAGCTGCCGCATAGGGTGTGCGATTTGGGAAGCCAAGTATTCCTGCACCTGAAATTAAATTAATAATCACCCCACTTTGTTGTTGTTTAAAGATTGGCACTACTCTTCTAACGCAATAAAACTGCGCATTTATACCGACAGCCATGCAACTGTCCCATTCCTCATCACTGATCTCTTCAACGGGCTTTGTGGGCCCACTGACCCCGGCATTATTGACCAAAATATCTAGACCCTCTGGCAAAATTTCGTCAAATATTTTATCCAATTCACTGGAGTTGGAAACATCACAAACAAAGGTTTTGATGCCTTCTGGCAGCGTTTTTAAAGAGCCTTCATTAATATCACAGGTAAACACATGGGCGCCAATATTGTGCATTGCTATAGCTGTCGCCCTACCCATGCCCTCGCCGCCAGCAGTAATAAAAACCCTTTTGTTTTCTAATGAAATATTCATATTAACCCCTTAATTAATAAAATAAAATTTGCAGTGTATATGTTTAATGCCCACCTAATAATCTTTTAACAACCTTAGTGCGTCATAAATCCCAGCGTGTACATTGCGTTGCGCCCAAGCGTCACCAATACGATAA
>Ga0206678_10000213_pt1 | contig 36256 bp, 36 predicted proteins | sample M180m12015metaG_FD_155453 | JGI IMG/M metagenome (GOLD analysis project Ga0206678, IMG submission 155453) | Ammonia-oxidizing marine archaeal communities from Monterey Bay, California, United States - M1 80m 12015 | ecosystem: Environmental > Aquatic > Marine > Intertidal zone | place: USA... | reverse complement strand
CCATCAGCGCTACTTATAAGGTTTAGATATAGAAAATTTGGGCGAGTCCGAGAAATGCAAAGAATCCAATGGAATCTGTTATCGCGGTTAGGGCGACAGATCCAGCAAGTGCAGGATCAATATTAATCTTCTTTAGAAAGAGAGGAAGATAAGCGCCAGCAAGAGCAGCGGTGACGAGATTAATCATCATAGCTGCCGCCAGGATGTAACTCAGCAATAAGTCTTGATACCAGGCAAACGCAATTAATGAAATTATAACTGCCCACAGTGCCCCATTAAGTCCCGCTACGCCTAATTCTCTTGTTAACAACCATCTGCTAGTTGAGGGGCTAATATGCCCAAGCGCCATGCTACGTATTACTAGTGTTAAGGTTTGGGTGCCGGCAACTCCACCCATGTTCGCTACAATTGGCATCAATACAGCTAGATAGACAACTTGGTCTAATGTGTCTTGAAACAAAAAGATGACCATTGAGGCAAAAACCGCTGTCATTAGGTTTAAGCCAAGCCAGAGTGCTCTGCGTCGTGCCGTTTTTACAATGGGAGCGAACGTGTCATCTTCTTCATCTAAGCCTGCCATGCTCATCAATGAATGTTCAGTGCTATCACGAATAACATCAACCACATCGTCAATTGTAATACGGCCTAAAAGCTTGCCTTTGTTATCGATAACAGGAGCAGATACCCAGTCATGCTGTTCGAAAAGCTGAGCTACTTGAGTCGCTTCCATTTCTACAGGTATCGCTTCAATATCTTCGCGCATAACTTCACGTACTGAAGTATTCGGGCCGGAAACCAAGATTTCTCTTAAGGGTAAAATTCCTAGAAACATATCGTCGCGACTGACAACAAGCAGATTATCAGTCATTTCTGGAATGCTTTCGTGCCTTCTTAAATAACGCAGTACCAGCTCTACAGTATGATTTCGTCGAACCGTAATGGTGTCTGTATTCATCAGGCCGCCAGCAGTATCTTCGTCGTAGGAAAGAATTGTCTCTAAACGATGACGATCTTGCTGATCCATGGCTTGCAATACTTCGGCCGCAATTTGTTGAGGCAGTTGTTGCAATATGTCTGCAAGATCGTCCGTCTCTAGTCCTTCTGTTAACTCTACGACCTGTGCCGCGTTTAGTTCGCTAAGAAAGTCATTTTGTAGATCCTCATTAAGATACTGTAAAACTTCACCCTCGGAATCTTTATCAATTAGTTGCCAAAGAACAGAACGAGTTTTAGGGGGAGAAGATTCGAGGAGATAAGCGATACCAGCGGTAGGTAAAGTCTTAATCATTTGCCGTACCTGGGACAAAGAACCGCTATGAATAGCCTGGTTTAATTCCAGGACATGATCTTTTTTAAATTGTGATTCTTTAGCTTGCGACATACTAAACCTCAGACATCTACTCAGAAATCGATGGGCACCGGTATGATTTGAATTGAGGTATCCAGCCAGTAGTGGGGGTCCGGAGTAATTGGCAAAACATCTTACCGTCATTCCACTGAAAAACAAAAGTCAAAGTTTTGTTGATGTCGTAGATTACTCGTCTTCACCAAATCGATTACTTATAAGTGCAACAATCGCGGTGATTGCTAGGTCTTCGTCTACACCATCAATTTCTATGCTTAATTCTGTACCTTTCACTGCTGCTAACATCATGAGTGATAGGATGCTTTTTCCGTCGACCATCTTTTCATGGCCTACCCGAATATCAGAACTAAAAGTGGCTGTGAGTTCCACGAGTTTGGATGCAGCGCGGGCATGCATTCCTGCCTTATTGATAATCTCCTCTTTGACTTTTCGCATAATTATTTAAAATTCTGTTGTGTTAATTCTCGGTGCCGTACTTGTGCATTGGTGATAGATTCTACAAATTCGTTCCCAAGTTTTTCGCATAGGTACACGGGCCTGTGTTGTCCACCAGTGCAGCCAATGGCGACAGTGCTATAACTACGATTGTTGCCTTCAAATTTTGGTAGCCATTTTTACAGGTATTGGGAAATATCACTATACATTTCTTGGATTTCATTTTCTGCATTGAGTGAATTTATTGCCGCCTCATCTAGCCCAGTTAGGGATCGTAGAGAGTTGTCCCAATAAGGGTTGGGTAAGCAGCGAACGTCATAAACAAGATCTGCATCCACCGGCACGCCATTTTTGTAACCAAACGATTGAAAAATAAGTGTCAGCCCTGTCTCTTTAATTTAGACTAATCGATCCTTTATCGAATTTCTTAATTGATGTAAGAGCATTTTGCTTGTGTCGATTGAAAAATTCGCCATGACTGAAATTGGTTCCAGTAATTCTGATTCTTTGTCGATAGCTTCTTTTAGATCAATTCCCTCTTCAGACAAAGGGTGCTTGCGACGGCTTTCATTAAATCGCTTCAGTAGCGTTCGGCTATTAGCATCAAGAAAGATAATTTCCGTCGGTAGATTTTTAGATTTAGGGTCATTGATAATGTTTGGAATCTGTTCCAAATCTGCAGATATATTACGAGCATCAATACTCGTCGCAACATTTGGAATGTCAGTTTCATTTTTGGTGACTCTGATTAAAATTGCAGCCGATAGTTTGGCGCTTAATTTGCTAGAAAGGTAGAGTGACTTTATAAAGATCGCTACTGTCTTGAGCTTGTCTTATTGTGGAGCAAAAATCTGGATCATTAAATAGTTCTGCGAGACCCGCCAGAGCTTTTATGTGATCGTCAGTCTTTTCTTCTGGCACGATTAGTAGAAAAATCAAATCTACTTTTTTGCCATCCATTGCATCGAAGTCTATTGCGTTCTCTAGCGTAATCAGTGCTCCAATAATTACCTCGCAATGTGGAACCCGACAATGAGGGATCGCAATTCCATTGCCTAAGCCGGTGCTGCCGAGTTGCTCGCGCGCCATGATCGCATTAAAAATTTCATTATCGTCGAGATTACTAAATTGCTTACTTAGTAATTCACTAATATTCTCGAGGAGTCTCTTTTTGCTGACACCTTCTATACGACAGTAGCAGCGTTCTCGTGTAAGAAAGTCTTTCAATTGCATTAAGGTGGTTCTCTTTTCTAATTATTCATCTAAAGTAGGTGCAAGGTAAGATCAGTCTAATTTTTGTTGATTTAGCCTACGAGGCGTTTGCGTTCGTTTGAAGGTGGAATAGAAAGCGACTCTCTATATTTGGCAATTGTTCTTCGTGCCACGTTTATTCCTTTGTTCTCCAATAGTTGGGTAATTTTATTGTCACTTAAGGGTTTGCGAACATTCTCAGCGGCTATTAGCTTCTTAAGTATTGCTCTAATCGCTGTAGATGAACATTCTCCACCATCCTTGGTAGATACATGGCTCGAGAAGAAATATTTAAGCTCATATATTCCTCGAGGTGTATGCATGTACTTTTGAGTAGTAACCCGAGAGATCGTCGATTCATGCATGTTTACCACTTCGGCAATATCATGAAGCACTAAAGGTTTCATGGCTTCATCTCCGTATTCGAGAAAGTCTCTCTGATGTTCAACAATTCGAGTGGCAACTTTCATTAGGGTCTCGTTGCGGCTCTGTAAGCTTTTTATGAACCAGCGAGCTTCTTGTAAATTGTCGCGCAAATAATTATTTTCATCGCTGGAATCCGCTCGCTTCACCAAAGAAGCATAATCACTATTAATACGAATTTTTGGCGCTGTATCTGGGTTTAGTTCAACTTTCCATCTTCCTGACCCTACTAACTTAGTAACTATTACGTCTGGGATCATATAAGTCGTAGACGGAGGAGAGATATTTGCACCAGGACGAGGATCGAGGCTTTCAATAATCGTGATGGTGTCTCGTAGCTCTTCCTCTTTTAATTTGGTCTTACGCATTAACTGCGCGTAATCACGGTGGCCTAATAAGTTTAAATACTCTTTTACAATAAGCTTGGCATTAGCTATTAGTTTGGAAAATTTTGAATCATCAATTTGATTGAGCTGAATCGATAAGCATTCAGACAAGTCTCTGTAACCAACACCAATGGGGTCAAACTGTTGGATTCGATGAAGCACAGCAGTTATTTCGTCTAATTCGATTTCTAGTTCAGATTCAAAACCTGCATTCATAGACTCAACTTCAACAGTTAGCATGCCATTGGCATCAATTGCATCTATGATGGCAAAACCAATGCTTTTGTCTTTCTCGGACATTGGCGTTAAGTTAAGTTGCCATAATAAATGATCTTGGAGTGTGTCAACGGTTGTATTTCTGGATTCGTAATCTATAGAGTCAGAATCATAGGAATTAGAAGCAGAATATGTGCTCGGGTAAATATCATCCCAGTTGCTATCAACAGCTAAGTCTCCAGGCATCTCTTCTTGCCAGTTGCTGTCATCTCCATTTAATACTTGTTCATCTGAAGGTTGTTCTGAATTACTTTCAGATGTCCGCTCAGAATTTTCAGACGTAGACTTGTCAGTAGATTGAGTATTGGATTCTTGGCTAATGCTGGACTCATCTTCGTCACTATTCTCAATTAACTCAAGCATTGGGTTGGACTCCAGTGCTTGGTGAATTTCTTGTTGTAGATCTAAGGTTGAAAGCTGAAGAAGTTTAATTGCTTGCTGCAGCTGAGGAGTCATTGTTAGCTGCTGACCTAGCTTTAGCTGAAGCGAAAGTTTCATGAAGGGATTTACTTAAAGTAAGAGCGTTGGCTTAAAGTGGTTATCGGATACATATGCCCAGGGTAGACTAGTATAGCAAGATTCATGCCTGAATTGCATAGCATATCACAAGACTTTTGCGGTGCCGAAAGAGGTAACTTGTTAGATATTTGAAGGTGAGAATATGAACAGTTCGGGAGTAGGAAAAATGGATTTTTAGATTTTAAATTGATCACCAAGATAGACTTCTCGAACTTTTTGATTGTCTAGAATTTCTTCAGCCGTCCCCTCAGAAATTATTTGGCCTTCACTAACAATGTAGGCCTTCTCGCAAATATCCAGTGTTTCTCGAACATTGTGATCGGTTAACAAGATTCCAATATCGCGGGTTTTTAAGTGTTGAATAATTTTCTTGATATCGCTTACCGATATTGGGTCAACACCAGCGAAGGGTTCATCTAATAGAATAAATTTTGGATCAGTCGCCAATGTTCTAGCAATCTCAGTTCGACGGCGCTCCCCGCCAGACAAGCTCATTCCTTTGTTATGTCGGATATGTTGAATATTAAACTCATCCAACAGAATCTCCAATTTCCTCTGTTTTTCTGCGCCACTCAGATCTTGGCGAGTCTCCAAAATGGCGAGGATGTTATTCTCCACTGTTAAAGCTCTAAAAATAGATGAATCTTGCGGCAGATACGAGAGCCCGAAACTAGCCCGCTTATGTATAGGAAGTGGAGTAAGTTTGTTCTCATTTATAAATACGTCACCGGAATCGGCTTTAACTAAACCGACAATCATATAGAAGCAAGTCGTTTTGCCAGCACCGTTGGGTCCTAGTAAGCCAACAATTTCACCCTTCTTAACACTAATCGAAACGTCTCTAACTACTTCTCGATCTTTGTAACTTTTTGCGAGGTTCGTGACTTTTAACATTGCTAATTAGACTGTGAGCTCAGCATTCCCTGGCAAGGGCCAGTTGCTTCGCGAATTAAATCCCGGTCAGCAATATATATAATTGCAGCACAACTCATAGTGGAGTCAGGAGATTCAATGTTAGCATTGCCGACGAGTTCTAAAATCGTTTCGTCTAACTCATCGGAGTAAAATACTAGGGTATCACTCGTGCCAGTAACCAAATTTCCATCTTCATTGAGTTGTTGCTGATATTGGACCGGGGATCCGCGAACTGTAACTTTGGTAAGTTCATTTGTGGAAACCAAGTATTCAAAAATAGCTTCAGAGCCCATGATCTCCATCGACCCTTGCGTAACTTTTACATTCTCACTCATTTCCAAGATTCGTGTATTGCCATTTATACGCATGGTTGAATCACCATCAGAGCTCCAGAGCACCTGCTGCTGACGATCGGTTTCCAATGCCCTAATCGGTACTGGCAGAAAAAACCCTAGAATCGTAGACAATATCAGAGCCTTAATTATCGGTCTGCTCATAGTATCCTCGAATATCACGATAAAATATTATTTTGTCTATTTTAAGATTAGCGAACATGCCTGTGGAAGATTGTTGTAATGTGGAAGTTACAAGCCTAATAGCTTGGTCGGTTTCCAAAGTTTTATTTTGTGGGTTAAGCTCGAGAAATTCCGTGGACATGACTGTGCGGTTACCAAAATCATCGAGACTAAAAACTTCCACATTCCCGGACAATTCAATGTTTCTATTTTCTATCGTATTCTCAGTTAAATCAGCAGAAATTCGACCGTTGTTAGCTACAATATTCCAGCGGGATTTTCCACCCTGAAAAAGCCGAATAAATGGTTTCTCTAGTTCTGTGTGATCATCATTATAATGAGTCTGGCTTTTGGCTCGGAGCGTGTAATTAATATCACCTTCAGGGTTATAAAGGACCGTATTGAACCCTTCTGAATGAACGTTATAGTCGAGCATGGTGAAACTGTCTGTATCTTCGAAGTTGACGGAAACACTGTCATAAGCTGATATTGCTAAGAAAATCAGGATCGCGATTAGACTTTGGACAAGAAGCAGGTTATGACGTTGCATTACTGTCTCAATAAGGGTTTTGTAGGAAGCTTATCATGAATGTTCCAAATTAGAGGAGCCTTCAGCGATCACTTGACTTGCGGGATAGAGAATTATTGATAGCAGAGCTAAGTAAAGTTGTCGTTTCTGTTTTGGCTTTTGATTATAAAGTCAGTTATTTCTCGTACTGCTCCAGAGCCTCCAGCCGTCAGTGTTACAGCTGCTGCAGCTGCTCGCACGTCTGAATGGCCGTTCGGTACCGAGAAGCCTAAGCCGACGGATTGGATTGCCGGTAAGTCAGGTAGGTCATCACCCACATAGGCAACTTCTTCTAGCGGGTAGCCTTTGTTGGCGACTATTTCATTTAGAGCTTTTAATTTGTCTTCGCGGCCCTGATAGATTATCTCGATTCCGAGATCCTTGGCTCGTTTTTCAACGAGCAGCGAAGTCCGCCCTGTTATTATTCCAACATCCACTCCTGCACTGAGTAGCATTTTAATGCCATGACCATCGAGAGAATGAAACGCCTTAGTTTCTTCGCCAGAATTAGAGAAATAAAGTCGGCCGTCTGTTAAAACACCGTCGACATCTAGTGCCAGTAATTTAATTTTACTTGCGGAAATTTTTAAGGACTCTTGTTCTAGATTAAACTGCATAGTGAGCTAAACAACATTGGCATCGAGTAAATCATGCATTTTAATTATTCCTTCAATCTTGTCGTCGTCATTTTTGACAATTAGCACATAGACATTTGAGGTTTGCATTATATTTGCTGCTTCTGCAGCGAGAGCATTGCTAGAAATAGATTTGTAGGAGGTGGACATTACATCTTTAATAAGTGTGCTTCGTATATCTTTGCCCGAACCTAGTATACGCCTCAGGTCGCCATCAGTGAATACGCCTTCTAGTAGGTTTTGTTCATTAAAAACGGTCGTCAATCCGAAGCCTTTTTTGCTCATTTCGAGTAAGGCATTTGCTAAAGTTGTTGTGGTTAGAACTTTGGGGATTTCCTCACCGCTGTGCATTACGTCTTTCACCTTAACAAATAATTTTCTACCGAGATTGCCGCCAGGATGAGAGAACGCAAAATCATCGCTGGTAAATCCTCGCGCCTCAAGTAATGCCATAGCAAGTGCGTCGCCTAACACTAAAGCAACGGTAGTGCTGGAGGTCGGTGCTAGGCCGAGAGGGCAAGCTTCTTCCTCCACCTGGCCATCGATATTGACAGAAGCTGCTGCAGCAAGTGCAGAGTTCTTATCGCCTGTGATGGTAATTAGTGAAATTTTCTTCCGTTTAAGGACAGGCAGCAAACTAGTGATTTCTTCGGTTATCCCAGAATTGGAAAGCGCTAAAACAACATCTGCAGAGGTAATCATTCCTATGTCGCCATGGCTGGCTTCAGCTGGGTGGACATACATAGAAGGAGTGCCGGTGCTAGCAAGGGTTGCTGCAATTTTTCTTCCAATATGACCAGATTTTCCCATCCCAGTCACCACTACCCTACCTTGACAGTTTAAAATTATGTCGCAGGCATCTTCGAAGTCCCGACCAACACGTGTTTTTAAGGCAATAATTGCATTACTTTCTATTTCAATTGCTCTAAGGACACTGTTAATTACAGAGGTTTTCTTTGAGTCGTCGATAGTCATAAGTATTCGCGATTCAACTTTGTGTCTGAAATAGCATAACCGTAAACCAGCAACAATATATTAACAAGAAAATAGCGCCATGGACGCGGCCAATCATCTTTTGTTTCTTAATGCCGCGATAACAAATATAAGATAGTAATAAAGTCAGAATTAGCACACCGACGTAATCACGATAGAGAAGAAATGGGTCTACGGAGCTAGGGCTCAATAGACCAGGGAATGGTAGAACCACCAAAAGATTCAAAATATTTGATCCTATTATATTTCCAATCGCTAAATCATCGTGTCCTTTAAGTACAAAAGTAACAGATGCTGCTAATTCTGGGAGACTGGTCCCAAGAGCTACAATGGTTAAACCAATAATTGCGGCTGAAACATGCAAATTCTCGGCTATTGATGAGGCTGCCTGAACAAGTGCTTCTGCACTTAATATCAAAAGTACTAATCCCAAAATCAAATAGGCGAACGCTTGAATGCTATTAATTTCTATTAATTTTAAGTCTTCAGTTTCCGGCGCCTTGCCAGAGTGTGAGCTTTGTCTGTAAAGCCTGTAACCTAAATAACCAGCTATACCAATTAGTACTGCAGCATCAAAGGTACCCAGATGCAGATCTATCAATAATGTTCCAGTAACTATAGTTACAAGAAGGAGTGCGGGAAGTTCTTTGCTTGCTAGAGATTCTGGAGGCTTAAGCGGGCTAATCATTGCCGCTACGCCCAGTGCAATCCCTACATTAAACAAATTGGATCCAAGAGCATTGCCAATAGCTAGTTCCGGTTTGTCTTCAAGAGCGGCTATTGCAGAGGAAAATACTTCGGGGGCAGAGGTGCCGAAAGCAACGATGGTAAGGCCAATCATTAAGGGGGAGACCCCTAAGTTTCGCGCTAGAGCAGACGCGCCAAAAACAAACTTGTTCGCTCCCCAGATCAATCCAATAAATCCAAGGGCGATAATGACTGCAGCAAGGAACATATATGGCAAATTATAGAGACTTTGATGAAGCGCGCAATTAGAAGGTTCTTTGTCTTGCTTTGCAAGTAATAATTTATTGAGGTTCCCAATTCATGTACACTGGCCGCGTGTCCTCCGGGTTCATTCAGCATTAAGGTCTTAATGCGCAATATCAAAAGTGGAAGCTGAATGGAATTATTTCCATAGCGGCATCAAACAGGGTGCCTCCAGCTTAATTGTAGAGATAAATCTATGAAATTAATGAATAAAGTTGCATTACCCTGGTTCATTGTTCTGGCTATGACAGGAACAGTAAATGCCCAGCAAATGTCAGCCGTCGGAACAGCTGAACTTGGTGTGAATACCCTGCTCGAGACTGTCGCTGAATCTAAGGATCTCTTTCTGTCAGATAGGGATCGTTATTTTGCTAATGTAGAGGCTGTGCTAAACACTTTTGTAGATTTTAACGCGGTTGCTGAAGTGGTTATGAATCGTTTCGCTGATGGTGCCTCAGTTGATCAAACAGAAAGGTTTGCCGATATATTACGCAGTACACTAACCCGCTTTTATGGCGCTTCATTAGCGAATTACAACGGTGAGGAATTAGTCTTTCTGCCATCGAGCAATGCAGGTGATGATCCAAGAGCAGATACTGTGGTAGGCATGGAGCTTAGAGGAAGCAATAGCAATCTTCGCTTGCAGTACCAGATGTTCATAAATGAAAATGATGAGTGGAAGTTAAAAAATTTAAGCCTTGCCGGAATTAATTTAGGGCGACAATACTTTAGTCAATTTTCAGCGCTAATGTCGGAACACGACAACGACATTGATCTTGTCTTAGATAATTGGCAGTAAATCGGAGTCGATACCGTGGGAACTAATGAAATTGAGGAGCTTTTGTTGACCGCATTGCCAAATTGCGAGATTAGTGTCGAAGGGGGTGAAGGGAAATATCTTGTTTCCGCAACCGGTGATGTATTCGAAGGCTTGAGTGCGGTAAAACGGCAACAGACCATTTACAAAATCCTTAATGAGCAAATTTCGAGTGGTGTTATTCACGCAGTTTCCATGAAATTGCAGACTCCTGCTGAAAATTTAGTTTCTTAAATGTGATTTCCAGAATTAGATCACTATGGATAAGTTAATTATCAAAGGCGGGTTCAGTCTTAAGGGTGAGATTAGGATAGCCGGTGCAAAGAATTCAGCACTTCCCATTCTTGCAGCTACTTTGTTAACTCAAGAAACGATTCAAATATGCAATCTGCCTCACTTGTTTGATATTACAACCATGCTCGAACTTTTAGGTTGTATGGGGGTACAACCAATAATTGATGAAAAACTGAATGTCGAAGTGGACAGCAGTACGATTAAGCATTTCAGTGCCCCTTATGAATTAGTGAAAACAATGCGCGCTTCGATATTGGTATTAGGGCCTCTTCTAACTCGCTATGGTCAGGCAGAAGTGGCGTTGCCCGGAGGGTGTGCAATTGGAAGCCGACCAGTAAATCTTCATATCAGTGCTCTGCAGGCGATGGGCGCCGACATCGTAGTGGAAGATGGGTACATAAAGGCTTCAGTTAAAGGAAAGTTAAACGGTGCCCACATTTTTATGGACTTAGTCACCGTTACTGGTACTGAAAACGTGATGATGGCTGCTTGCCTGGCAGAGGGTCAGACTGTTATCGAGAATGCGGCTCGAGAACCTGAGGTAGTCGACTTAGCTAATTGTCTGGTAAAAATGGGTGCAGATATCTCCGGTCAGGGCACAGATACCATAATTATTAATGGTGTTAACGATTTGCATGGGTGTAGCTATTCAGTAATGCCAGATCGAATTGAAACAGGGACCTACCTGATAGCAGCTGCTGCTACTCGGGGCCATATTAAAGTGAAAGATACGCGGCCTGATATTTTGGAATCACTGCTCAGCAAGTTGGAACAGGTTGGCGCCGAGATTAAATTAGGCGACAACTGGATTGAATTAAATATGCATGGCAAAAGACCGCAAGCAGTGTCATTGCGAACTGCGCCATATCCAGCTTTTCCAACAGACATGCAAGCGCAATTCACGGCGCTTAACTCGGTAGCAGAGGGCACTGGCTCAATAACTGAAACAGTGTTTGAAAATCGATTTATGCACGTTCATGAAATGAACAGAATGGGTGCGTCAATAAAGGTAGAAGGAAACACAGTAATAGTGCAAGGAGTAGATGCTTTAAAGGGCGCGCCAGTAATGGCTACAGATCTGCGTGCGTCAGCTAGTTTAATAATTGCAGGGCTTGTGTCTGAAAATGAAACCAGCGTAGACCGGATTTATCATATCGATCGTGGCTATGAATGTATTGAAGAAAAACTCCAACTACTCGGGGCTCAAATACGTCGGGTTCCTTCTTAATCAAACTGATTTAATAGTTTATTCAATTTAGAAAATTTCATGAAATCTACAAACTTAGTCATTGCGCTCACCAAGGGACGTATATTAAAAGAAACTCTTCCTTTGTTGGCGGCAGCGAATATTGAACCGATGGAAGATATAACCCAAAGTCGAAAATTGTTATTTGATACCAATCTCGACAATGTAAAACTTATGGTTGTTCGGGGCTCTGATGTGCCTACTTATGTAGAATTTGGAAGTGCTGATATGGGTGTTGCTGGCAAAGACTTAATTCTAGAGCACGGCTCTGACGGATTTTATGAACCTCTTGATTTGCGGATTGCAAAGTGTCGTTTGATGACGGCAGAGCCCATGGTTCCGAGCAGTACTTCGGATACGCTAAAAGTCGCTACCAAATTTACTAATATTGCAAAAAAATACTTTGCTGAGCAGGGGCAACAAGTCGAGTTAATTAAACTTAATGGAGCGTTAGAACTTGCACCTTCATTGGGTTTGGCGGACTTGATTGTTGATATCGTTGAAACGGGAAAAACCTTAACAGCGAATGGAATGGAACCGAAGGATCTTATAGCCAATGTTTCTTCCCGAGTTATAGTCAATAAAGCATCCATGAAGATTAAAAACGCGATAATTCGCGATATTCTTAGGAAGTTGAGTGCTGCAGTTAACAGAAGCTAGACCGATTACTAAATTCTAATGAGCAAGCTAACTAATTCAATCACACGTCTATCTACCACTGCTTCTAATTTTGAGCAGCAATTAAATCAATTATTGCGGCGAGAAATGTTGGTGGAGAAAGAGGTAACAGAAGTTGTTGGAAATATCCTAGCCGATGTAAAACTTCGAGGGGACCAAGCCGTAGTTGATTTCACTAACCAATTTGATGGTTATAAAGTGCAGTCAATAAAGGAATTAATTGTTTCTTCCGGCCAGTTGCAGAACTCCTTGGCAAGTCTATCGAATGAGCAACGACAATCCCTGACTCATGCAGCGGAGCGCATTAAAAGCTACCACGAAAAGCAAAAGCAAAGTTCCTGGCAATATAAAGAAGCTGACGGCTCAGTCTATGGTCAAAAGATTAGTCCTCTCGAAAGAGTAGGTATATATGTGCCGGGTGGGAAAGCAAACTACCCCTCTTCGGTTCTGATGCTCGCCATACCAGCTCAAGTGGCAGGGGTTAATGAAATAATCGCTACAGTTCCTACTCCTTATGGTGATGATGGCAAACTAATATTTGCAGCAGCGGCCTTGGCTGGTGTCAGCCAGCTTTATACAGTGGGGGGCGCTCAGGCTATAGCAGCTTTAGCCTATGGAACCGAGACTATTCCGAGGGTGGATAAGATCGCTGGTCCAGGCAATGTTTTTGTCACGGCGGCTAAAAAAATGGTTTTTGGGGACGTTGGTATTGATATGGTTGCTGGCCCTTCTGAATTGACAATCATTTGTGATGGCAAAACAGATCCTGATTGGATTGCAATGGATCTATTTTCTCAGGCTGAACATGACGAGCAAGCGCAATCTATTTTGATTTCAATCGACGAAGAATATTTGGATGCTGTTCAAGTGAGCATTGACAAATTATTGCCAAAGATGGAGCGGGCAGAGATTATTCAAACTTCTCTAAAGAATAGAGGCATACTGATTTCTGTAAAAGATGTTGAAGAGGCGGTATTAGTAAGTAATTTAATTGCGCCCGAGCACTTGGAAGTTTCTGTAGATGATCCTGATGTTATTTTGGAAGGCATAAAAAACGCCGGTGCGATATTCCTTGGTCGATATAGTGCGGAAGCGCTTGGAGATTATTGTGCTGGTCCCAGTCACGTGTTACCCACCTCAGGGACAGCCCGATTCTTCTCTGCACTTGGTGTCTACGATTTTCAAAAACGTAGTTCGATCATTAATTGCTCTGCAGAGGGTGCTCAAAACTTAGCAGTTACCGCGGCAGAGTTAGCTCGAAATGAGCATCTGCAGGCACATGCTCTTTCTGCAGAATATCGATTAAGGAAAAATTCAGATTAATTTGAAGCAGATTGTGGCTCTATTATGCGAGCTTCGCCAAAGCCCAGAGTTACCGGTAGATTAAACGTCTGGCTGTTTCTGTATATCTGGACATTTACCGTGTCGCCAGGTTTTTTGTTTCTAACTTCCATTAAGATATTTTGTGCATCCACGACTTGGGTGTTTTCTACTTGAGTGATTACATCGCCAGGCCTTATTCCTGCCCTTTCGGCAGCGCCGCCATCGTCAACACTTTCAACTAACATTCCTCGAATATGGTTTACGCCAAAAAATAATTGGCTGGACTGTTCATTAAGTGCTTCACCGGTTAACACCCCTAAGTAACCGGAGTTCGCTTCAATCGCCTGCGCGACGAGTTCTTCCATTGATGTTAGGGCGATACTGGCAGGGGTTGCAAAACCAATTCCTTCGAAATTACCTGATTCAGAAAATATAGATGAGTTAATTCCAATTAAGTTGCCCTCAGAATCGATAAGTGCTCCGCCTGAATTGCCGGGATTAATCGCTGCGTCGGTTTGAATAATTGAGACAGTGGTATCAGGGTTATTGGTTAAGGCGCTAATAATACCTTGAGATACTGATTGGCCTATGTTTCTAGGATAGCCAATTGCAAATACTACGTCGCCAACTTTTAAATCCTGCATATTAGAAATTTCGATAGGCGTCAGGTTATTCATATTGATATGTAGAACTGCTAAGTCATTTAGTTTATCCCAAGCGACAACCGTCGCCGGAACCCTGCGCCCATCATTTAGAGTTACTTCGGTATCAAATAGGTCAAATAAATTATCTACCACATGCAGATTAGTAAGAATAAATCCATTCGAGCTTACAATTACGCCTGAGCCCAGGCTGTTCTGTTCTTCGAGATGAAAATTTAGCTGATCATCTGCGGCTCTTTCAATGGATTCCACATCAAAACGGGTGGCCGTAATACCTACAACTGAAGGTGCAGCCTTGCTGATAGCGACAGCAAAAGAAGTATTGGCTTGGGTGAGCGGGTCAATGCTGGATTGCTCAAGTCGATGGCCCAGTTGTTCCAGCTGAGAGTACTGCAATATCACAATGGCAACTAGAACACCGCATGCTACAGGCCAACTTATAAACTGAATGATTTTTACAGTTCGATTCATGGTCTAGTCCGGGCCAGCATATTTTGCCATGTGTTACTATTATTCTCTCGAACAATATACAGCGACCAGAGGTCATTTCCAATGCCCGTAAGCCTTAATGAACTAACCGCGGAACTTAATGATCTATTAAAACCAGAACAATTCAATGATTATTGCCCCAATGGCTTGCAGGTGGAAGGACGCAAAGAAGTAATGAAAATTGTCAGTGGAGTTACCGCATGCAGAGCCTTAATAAAGGCCGCAGTAGCTGCGAAAGCTGATTTCATATTAGTGCATCACGGCTATTTTTGGAAAGGAGAAAATCAATGCATAACCGGGTTAAAAAAATCTCGGATTCAAATGTTGCTGCAGAATGATCTTAGTTTAAGTGCTTATCATCTCCCGCTTGATGCTCACAAGGAGCTGGGGAACAATGCACAACTTGCAAAAATATTGGAATTAAACGTTGGATCACCATTGGATGCTGAGCAGAGGAACCCTATTGTTTTCTGCGGTCGGCTAAACCAGCCAATGTCTTTCGATAGTTTCTCCCAGCATATAAACCAAAAATTAAAACGCATGCCTCTGGGTATTAAGGGTGCAAGTAAGAAAATAGAAAAAATTGCTTGGTGTACTGGTGCAGCACAAAATTTTATTGAATTGGCGGTAGGTGTGGGAGTTGATGCTTATCTAACCGGAGAAGTATCGGAACAGACGGTGCATATAGCACGAGAAGCAGGTCTGCATTTCTTTTCAGCTGGACATCATGCTACGGAAAGATATGGAGTGCAGGCTGTGGGTAATTATCTCTCAGAAAAATTTTCCATCCAGCATGAGTTTATCGATATCGAAAATCCAGTTTGAATTCAATCGCCGCGATAATATACAAGTGGAAAATGTCTAAATAGATAGATCTTAAAATGCCGGATAGGTTTGAGGGTTCTATATGATCTCTTCTTCTTGCATTAACTTAAGTACTTGATCCAAGCATTCCTCAATTGATAAAGCCTCTGTGTCTAATTCTAAATGAGTTGTTTCTGGTGGAACGTAAGGAAAAGATAAGCCGGGTATATCTGTAGAATCAGAACCTTCCGCCGCAGCGTAAAGCCCAGATGGATCACGCTGTATGCATACTTCTATCGGTGCATTGCAATAAACAAGATAACAATTATCTTTGCCGATCACGCTTATTGCATGTTCTCGTGAATCTGCATTAGGTGCTACAAATGAAGCGCAACAAATTACCCCGGAATCATTTAAGAATCTGGCAATATGTGTACTTCGTCTTAAGTTTTCTGCTCTACCTTCTGCATCATGTGATAAGTCCTTACTGATGCCTAACCGCATAGTTTTTCCATCGAGTACCGTACTTACTCGCCCGTGATCAAAGAGTCTGCGCTCTAATCCGTGGGCTAAAGTTGATTTTCCGGAACCAGATACACCAATAAACATTATTGTTGCGGGTTTCTGTCCATACCGAGATGCTCTTTCTTCTTTTGATACGTGGACATTGTTAGCTTCAGTTCGAGGTATTTTCTGCTGTTGCTCGCAGTCGATCATTCCTGCGCCGACGCTCGCATTAGTGAGTCGATCTACAATGATAAAACTTCCTGTAGCTCGATTAGCTATGTAAGCGTCAAAACATACAGATTTATCTAAAGAAACTTCAACCAAACCAATCTCATTGAGCTCCAGTGCGGGCGCTGGGTATTTTTTTAGAGTATTCACATCAATTTTATTGCGGATTGTTTTGATCTGTGCATTAACTGTGGACGAGCTTATTTTTAAATCATAGTTTTTGCCCGGTAATAAGGGGCTCTCAGTCATCCACACGACATTAGCTTCGAAGTGATTGCGACTAGTCGGTAAATTATTGGAGTGAGTGATTACATCGCCGCGGCTAACATCTACCTCGTCTTCAAGTGTCAGGGTAATAGCCATCTCAGCGTGAGCTAGCTCAATCTCCTCATCGAAAGTTACGATCGATTTAACTCGGCTTGTTTTTTCTGAAGGGAATATTGTAATCTCATCGCCTTTTCTTACCACGCCAGATACTACGGTGCCACAAAACCCCCGGAAATTTAGGTTAGGTCGATTTACATATTGAACTGGGAATCGGAAATCCGAATAATTCCGGTCAGCGGAAATTTCTGCGGTTTCCAGCATAGGCATTAAAGCGCCGTTCTTATACCAGTGCATATTCTCGCTGACATTAACAACATTGTCCCCATTTAGCGCCGAAATAGGAATAAAGCGAAAGTCTGCTGGCACAAGCTTTTGCGAAAAGTCGAGATAGTCTGCTTTAATTTCCTCAAAGACTGATTGTTTATAACCAACAAGGTCCATTTTGTTGATTGCCACAATTATGTGTTTGATCCCTAACAACGAAGCGATAAAGCTATGACGTTTGGTCTGAGTCTGAATTCCGTTCCGGGCATCTATTAATATTATTGCCAGGTCACAAGTCGACGCACCAGTCGCCATATTTCTCGTATATTGTTCGTGGCCGGGGGTGTCAGCAATGATGAATTTGCGTTTAGAGGTTGAAAAATAGCGATAGGCAACATCGATTGTAATGCCTTGTTCTCTTTCGGCTTGTAATCCATCTACCAGCAACGCGAGATCGATTTTACCACCTGTTGTGCCCGACTTAATACTGTCTGCTTCTATCGCGGCTAACTGATCTTCGTATATCATTTTTGAATCATGCAAAAGTCGACCAATCAGTGTACTTTTTCCGTCATCCACACTGCCACAAGTGAGAAGGCGCAAGAGCTCCTTGCGCTCATGCTGGGCTAGATAGGCATTGATATCGGTACTGATTAATTTGGATTGATGAGACATTTGTTGTTAGAAGTATCCCTTTCGTTTCTTTTCTTCCATGGAGCCAGCTGAATCAGAATCAATAAGCCTACCCTGTCTCTCGCTACTTGTAGCAAGTAACATTTCTTGAATAATCTCAGGCAAGGTGGTGGCGGTTGACTCAATAGCGCCAGTTAATGGATAACATCCAAGCGTACGAAATCTAACTGTCTTAGTTTCGATTTTTTGATCTTCTCCGATGGGCATACGATTATCGTCAACAAGAATATCCACCCCGTCTATATTTACAACTGGCCTAGGTTTCGCGAAATAAAGAGGCACGATATCAATATTATTTAAATATATGTATTGCCAAATATCTAGTTCCGTCCAGTTCGATAGGGGAAAAACGCGGATGCTTTCACCCTTGCTTATCTTGCCATTATAGATATTCCAAAGCTCTGGCCGTTGATTTTTCGGATCCCAAACATGGTTTTTGTCTCTGAAGGAAAAGACTCTTTCCTTGGCTCGAGATTTTTCTTCGTCTCTTCGAGCACCACCGAATGCTGCATCGAATTTATGTTTGTCCAACGCCTGCTTTAAGGCTTGAGTTTTCATTATGTCAGTGTGTTTTTCGCTGCCATGAGTAAACGGTCCAATGCCAGCTTCTACACCTTCTTGATTGATATGTACGATCATATCCAAGTCTAGTTTTTTAACTTGTTGTTCTCGAAACTCGATCATTTCCCGAAATTTCCAAGTTGTATCAATATGCATCAATGGAAATGGAGATTTACCTGGATAAAATGCTTTTAGCGCCAGTTGCAACATTACAGCTGAATCTTTTCCGATTGAATAAAGCATGACGGGCTTATCGAACTCTGCCGCCACCTCACGAATAATATAAATACTTTCCGCTTCTAGTTGCTTAAGATGAGTGAGATTGTATTCGGCCATAATATATTGAAGGGTCTGCTTCAGGTCCCCAAAAGGTGGATTTTAGTTTGAGAATTTATAGTACGCCCGCTTTTTATTTTGCAGGCTGAATTGGGACGTCTTCTTCTGCTATTAATTTTTCTTTATCGATACCAAAGTCTTCAGATAGAGCTCCAACTTGGTCGGGAGATGCCTTAACGGCATAATCCTTCGGAGGAATTAGCCCGGTTGATTCTGTTTCCTGAGCCGTGGCGTCAAAAACTGCATCGGATTCAGTGGGGAGTAATTTACTGGCAACTTCTGTATTACAAAGATCTTGAGCTCCACTTGCTATATGTTGATAAACCTCTTTGTAGCTCTCAGTCATGTGCTGAACCAATTCGGCGGTCATGCTGAAATGGTCGCTTACGCTATGCCGATATTCGTTGTTGGAGTCTTTGAGGGTGCGGATTTGGTTTTCTAACTCCTGCACTCGAGACGGACTAGTATTCAGCCGACTCGCAAAAACGACACCAGCTACTATTCCAATTGCCAAACAACCCATTGCAATCAACCAAACCGACATTTACTACCCATGTATCTTAAGTGGAATTAGCTCCCATGGTTCAAGAGCAAGGGCATAAGTATACCTTAAATCAATAAATCTCTGTAAAAACTTTAGTTTGGGACTGTTTGGAAAGCACTGTTTTTTTTCCAAGAGGCTGGTTTCTGAATGCAAAGACCCCTAGAATCCTAGTGCGTTCAATAATTTTGCTGCATGGCATTTTTAACTTTTCAGAGTAATGACTCCTTCCGAAAAATATAAAGCAGATTTGAAAGACAAAGTCATAATTTTTGATGCGGATCAACACCACGTAATTGGATCTCTTAATAAATTATATGAATCGCTTCAATTAGGAAGGGCAGAGTCAAAATCTTTTTGGAAAAGAGTCAAGGCATTGGTGCTCGGCAGCGATGAAAACCCTGTTAAATCAAAAGGAATCTACTTATGGGGCGGGGTTGGCCGCGGTAAAACTTACTTAATGGATCTTTTTTGTGATTGCTTGCCGCCAGCGTTGAAGAAAAGAACTCATTTTCACCGATTTTTGCAGTCGATGCATGCAGATCTTAAAAGATTACAGGGCTCAAAAAACCCTTTAGAAATTATCGCTTCAGATATAGCAAAAACCACAAAAGTTCTTTGTTTTGATGAATTTTTCGTACTCGATATAGGGGATGCGATGATTCTTGCTGGGTTGCTAGATGCTTTATTTGAGCGTGAAGTTCTCTTGATAGCGACATCCAATATTCATCCGGATAGGCTTTACGAAAACGGGTTACAAAGAGAACGGTTTCTTTCGGCGATAGAACTGATTAAATCTAACACTAATATTATCGAGCTAAACGGCGCAGTGGACTATCGGCTGCGGAGCTTAAGTCAGGCGACGCTTTACCATTCTCCAGTTAATGCAACTACTGAAGCGGTATTGTTAAAAAGTTTTTATGAATTAGTTCCGAACCGCTCCGAGATTACCATCAATGAATCCCTCAACATATTGGGTAGAGAGATTGGTACACGCTATTGCGCTGAAGATGTTGTCTGGTTTGATTTCTTTACTATTTGTGAGGGTCCCCGCAGTGCCTTCGATTATGTGGAAATTGCGAAAATGTTTCATGCGTTAATTATTAGTGGTGTACCACAATTCGATGAGTCTCAGGACGAGGAAGCGCGGCGGTTTGTTAATTTAGTCGATGAGCTCTACGATAGAAAGGTAAAACTTATCGTTTCTGCGAAAGCTCAAATTCCAAATCTATACCAGGGCCAGCGCCTTACTTTCGAATTTAAGCGAACGTCATCTAGATTGCTTGAGATGCAATCTCATGATTATTTGAGCTCCGAGCACCTAGCTTGAAGAAAATTGTTTAAATCAAGATTCGGTAATTTCCTAATAATGCTAAATTCGCTGTAAGCACCGATAAAGCTGGTTTTGCAGCCTAAATTTCCTTGAATATTCAGTGTCGCTCCGTTAGTATTCGCGCTCCTTAAACTAATGCCAACTTTGAGAGTAATGAAGACATACAGTGCCAAACCCCGCGAGGTGGATCAAAACTGGCTGCTTGTTGATGCAGATGGGCAGACTCTAGGTCGCATGGCGACTGCTATAGCGACCCGATTACGAGGAAAGCATAAAGCAGAATATACTTCTCATGTGGACACAGGGGATTTCGTTGTGGTCATTAATGCAGAGAAGGTTAAAGTGACTGGAAATAAAGCTTCAGACAAGATGTATCATTCTCATTCTGGATATCCGGGTGGCTTAAAGTCCATTTCTTTTGAGAAGTTAATCGATCGAACTCCCGAGAGAGTTATTCAACTGGCGGTAAAGGGCATGTTGCCCCGAACACCATTAGGCCGAGCAATGTTTAAGAAACTCAAAGTTTATGCGGGTTCCGAGCATCCGCATAGCGCTCAACAACCAAAATCAGTTCAATTGTAGGCGGTAGTATTTAATGGCAACTACGCAATATTACGGTACTGGTCGGCGCAAGACCTCAACTGCCCGCGTTTATCTAACCAGTGGGAACGGCAGCATAACTATTAACCGCCGCTCGCTAGATGGTTATTTTGGACGAGAGGTTGCACGCATGATTGTCCGGCAGCCACTAGAGTTGGTCGAAATGGTTGAAAAATTTGATATCAATGTAAGTGTTCGTGGTGGAGGCAGCTTTGGGCAAGCTGGCGCCATAAGGCACGGTATTACCCGAGCATTAATGGATTATGATAGCGAGCTAAAACCGACCTTACGCAAAGCTGGCTTCGTGACTCGTGATGCACGGGAAGTTGAGCGGAAGAAAGTTGGCTTACGCAAGGCGCGTAAGAAGCCACAGTTTTCCAAGCGTTAAATTGCTAAAGAATTTATAAGGAAACGCTGATTCCGAGTGTAGAATTGGCGTTTTTTTTGATTTGAAAAATAAATAATTTTCTATTTATATCAGTAAGATATGGGGTTTTTGGAGTATGCTCTGACTTGAAAAAAACTGTATTTTTTACTAAAATCCAAGATTGTAGCTTCAATAACAGGGATGCATTCCCCGTCACGACGGTAGCAGGACTGATTCCTACCCTTATTGTGACATATCAATTGTATTTAAGTATGTTCTCAAGGAGAAAATTACGGTGACTGACGACAGTGCTAATACTGGCCGTAGGCGATTTCTTGTGGGTTCAACTTCGGTAGTTGGTGCCGCCGGGGTAGCAGGAGCAGCGGTTCCTTTCGTAGGATCCTGGAATCCAAGTGCTAAAGCTCGAGCAGCTGGTGCTCCAATTCGCATTGATGTTAGCCGACTCCAATCAGGTGAAATGTTAGGTCCTATTCCCGCTTGGCGAGGAAGACCTATATTTGTTATTAATCGCAGTGATGAAGCATTAAGCGCTCTCAATGAAGATCCAGATAGGCTTACAGATCCGGATTCAGAAGACCCAGAACAACCAGATTATGCGCGGAATGAATATCGATCAAGAAGACCTGATTTAATGGTATTGGTTGGTCTATGCCCGCATCTTTTTTGCTCACCAACACCATATATTACACTTCGACCAGAACCGTTTGACACAGAATGGAGAGGCGGATTTTTTTGTCCATGCCATGGCTCTCGTTTTGACCTAGCAGGTCGAGTTTATAGCGGATCTCCTGCATCACGTAATATGCAAGTACCACCTCATTCATTCGAAAGTGATGATGTTTTAATAATCGGAATTGATGGGGAGAGCGCAGCATGAACGATGTCTCCAGTAGTAAAAATATAGCTCAAGAAACACAACAAATAGGACGCTTAATGTCCGCATTAATCGGCTTGCGAGATTGGACCGATGCCAGATTGCCCATTGTGGCAGCCTGGAAGAAGCACATGAGCGAATACTATGCTCCCAAAAACTTCAATATTTGGTATTTTTTTGGCGTTCTTTCTTTACTGGTTTTAGTAATTCAGCTTCTGACTGGTATTTGGCTTACCATGAATTACACACCTAGCGCCGATGCGGCATTTGCCTCGATCGAATATATCATGCGCGACGTGGATTACGGATGGTTGTTGCGTTATTTGCATTCCACCGGTGCTTCCGCCTTTTTCTTTGTCGTGTATCTCCACATGTTTCGCGGACTCATGTATGGCTCTTATAAGAAGCCGCGAGAATTACTCTGGGTATTAGGTATGGCTATTTACCTGGTGTTAATGGCTGAAGGGTTTATGGGCTATATCTTGCCCTGGGGTCAGCTCTCCTACTGGGGTGCAAATGTAATTGTTTCCCTATTTGGTTCGATTCCGATTATCGGAGAGGATTTGTTGGTATGGATTCGCGGTGACTATTTAATTTCTGGTGCCACGCTAAATCGGTTCTTTGCACTGCATGTGGTGGCATTACCAATCGTACTTATTGCTTTAGTAGTTTTGCACATTTTGGCATTGCATGAAGTGGGATCAAATAATCCTGACGGTGTCGAGATAAAAGAGAACAAAGGCCCTGATGGAATCCCAGTGGACAGTGTTCCGTTTCATCCGTATTACACGCTTTATCATGATTTAGCAGGTGTAATTCTGTTTTTATTCGCCTTCTGTGCAATTGTCTTTTTTGCGCCAGAAATGGGAGGTTATTTTCTAGAGATTCCTAATTTTCAGGAAGCAGATTCACTAAAAACGCCTGAGCATGTTCCTCCAGTTTGGTATTACACACCGTTCTATTCAATGCTGCGTGCGATGACCCTGCCATTGTTCGGTATTGATTCCAACTTTTGGGGGATGTTGGTCATGTTCGGCGCCATCGCTATTCTATTTTTATTGCCTTGGTTGGATAAGAGCCCAGTTAAGTCCATGCGTTACAAAGGTTGGTATAGCCGCATTGCGTTGCTGATGTTTGTGGTTTCATTCATCATCCTGGGCTACTTGGGAACTCAAACGGTTAGCCCAGCAAAGACCTTGCTCGCTCAGATTATGACGCTGATTTACTTTGCCTATTTTTTTGCTATGCCTTGGTATACGCAAGCTGAGCAAACTGTTGAACCGCCAAAGCGTTTAACTGGGCGCTGGATAAGCATTCCCCAGTTAATCGGTAGCATATTATTAATAATCTTTCTCGTTGTGCTTCCGCTCATGTTGGTTTCAGGAAGTGCCGAAGCTGCTTCGGCGACTAGTATTGATCTCGAGCATGTTGAAACAGACTTTGATGACAAAGGCTCTCTGCAACGCGGATTTAAGTATTATATGAACTATTGCGTTAGCTGCCATGCATTGGGCTATGCCCGTTATGAACGAACTGCTGATGATTTAGAAATTCCTCATGACTTAGTCCTTGCTAATTTAGTTTTTGATGATTCGCTAATTGGAGACTTAATTGAAAATTCTATGTCTAAAGAATATGCAGAAGGCGCGTTTGGTGCATCACCACCTGACCTTACTCTAGCGGGAAGAGTTCATAGCGCCGATTGGCTGTATACCTATTTAAAGTCTTTCTATAACGATGGGGCTAGAACATTAGGTGCTAATAATAAACTTTACCCAAATGTCGGAATGCCTAATGTGCTCCACGAATTGCAAGGTGATGTGACTTGTGACGATCATGGGACAGGCGACCCAACTCAATGCGAGCTTTATGCAGAAGGAAATGGATCAATGAGCGAAGCGGAATTTGATACAGCCGTTGCCGACATGGTTAATTTTCTTTATTACATCGGTGAGCCTATTAGAGATCGCAGACAGCAAATTGGAATTTGGGTGCTGGCTTTTCTTGGAGTTCTTTATATTCTAGCCGCATTGATGGGTAGAGAATTTTCAAAAGATTATCACTAAAAAAACGCTAAAAACAAAAACTATCATTAGGAATTGAGGAAATATTATGGGCGTGGTCGCTAAAAGATCTTCGATGACTTTTTATTCAGATGGAACCAGTCATTATAGTCATCGGGTTAGGATTGTCCTTGCTGAAAAAGGAGTCACAGTAGAAACTATTGACGTGGATCCAGACAGCAAACCTGAAGATCTAGCGACTCTAAATCCATATAATAATTTGCCCACTCTGGTAGATCGTGATTTAGTGCTTTACGAAGCGGATATAATGATGGAGTACTTGGATGAGCGCTTTCCTCATCCCCCATTGTTCCCTGTTTATCCAGTTGCCCGGGCACAGAGCAGACTTTGGATTTATCGTATTAGTAAGGACTGGTGCAACCTGGTTGATCCGATCATGGAGGGAAAAGGGACGCCTTCCCAACTCGATAAAATGCGTAAAGAATTGCGCGAAGGCCTTATTGCAATCGCACCAATTTTTGGTGAAAAACCCTATTTCATGAGCGACGAATTCACTATTGTTGACTGTGTCGTTTGTCCCATACTTTGGAGGTTACCGGTAATGGGAATCGACCTTCCAAAGTCTAAAACAACTAAGCCAATGTTAGATTATCGAGATCGTTTGTTCGAGAGAGAATCGGTCATGGCGAGCCTTTCCGAGCAAGAAAAGGAGATGGTTTAATAGCTCAGACTTTTCACGTTGGGCTGCGATATGACAATGACATCAAGCAGACCTTACATTATTCGAGCGCTCTATGAATGGATAATAGAAAACGAGTGCACACCCTATATTTTGGTTAATGCATTTGAGGACGGGGTCGAGGTTCCTCAGGAACATGTAAAAGATGGTCAGATTATTCTGAATGTCTCGCCTTCTGCAGTTCAATCATTCTCTATTCACAATCACGCAGTTGATTTTGAAGGCCGTTTTGCCGGCATTCCTAAACAAGTATTTGTTCCCATTAATGCGGTTTTAGGTATCTACGCGAAAGAAAATGGGCAAGGAATGATCTTCGATGCTGATAATGATGGTAGTGAACCACCTGAGCCAGAAGGTTCTGGCGCTTCAGGTGGGTCAGCAGGAAGTGATAACCAAGGTCCAGGAGTCAAGAAGCCTTCGCTTCGAATAGTTAAGTAGAACTTAACTAAGGTATTCGAAAACTTTTACAACCTTCGTAACGCCAGTTACGTTTCTAGCAATATTGGCTGCGTTGTCACCTTCAGACTGGCTTATAATGCCCATTAGGTAAACTGCACCGTTTTCTACAACTACCCTGACTTGACCGGAAGGAACTTCTGCATTGGCAAGCATTAGAGTTCTCACTTTTGTGGCGATCCACGTATCATTGCTGCGAGATAGAATTCCAGTTCTTCCAGACACTTCTATTTCATTGTGGATACGCTTTATCTTTGCGCTTGCTTGAGAAGCAATTTCCGTTGCCTTTGATTTAAGCTCACTTGACTCGACTTGTCCAATGAGTAAGACGACGCCATTGTGACTGACTACATCGAAACTAGATTTTCTGAATGCAGGTTCTATGGCTTGCATATTTACTGCAATCTTGGTTTCAATCGACCTATCTTCAACAATTGCTCCTGCCGTTCGTTCGGTAGGGTCTTCCTGCATTCCGTCGCGGTTGGTCGTGTTTACTAGAATAGTCGAGCAGGATGCGAGTGTTACTAGTATTAGGAACGTAAAGACTCTATATATTTTCATGCGCCATCCCCTCCAAATAATTGTGTATCAATAAAGTCGCAGAGGCAGTGAATGACTACCAAATGGACTTCTTGAATGCGTGCAGTTCTGTCAGCCGGGACTCTAATTTCAATATCATTCTCACGCAGGAGTCCTGCTATTTTCCCGCCGTCCTTGCCGGTTAGCGCAACTACGATGATGTCGCGATCGTGAGCCGCGTTTATTGCTTCTATGACATTTCCTGAATTCCCGCTGGTGGAAATGGCAAAAAGTACGTCATTAGCTTGTCCTAATGCTCTAATTTGTTTTGAAAAGATCTCATTGTAAGCATAATCATTTGCTATGGCAGTCAATGTTGAGCTGTCTGTAGTTAATGCGATCGCTGGTAGCCCAGGACGTTCTTTTTCGAATCGATTTAGTAATTCAGCGGAAAAGTGTTGAGCATCACTGGCTGATCCACCATTACCACAACTCAAGATCTTCCCTTCGTTCAGTAAACTTCTAACCATACAGCTGCCAGCTTGCTGGATGGGGATTACCAACTCATGCATCGATTTTTGCTTGGTCTCAATGCTTTCCCTAAAGTGATTGCTAATTTGCTCCTGTAAATCCATCTTTATTCGCTAAACCTTGATTTCCAAAAAATGTGATTTGTGAAAATATAATGGTTTATCGGCCGCAGTTTGACCATTGTTACCGTAATTGTCTTAAAAAATTCGAATCATTCAGTGGAGTAGACTCGCTATTAGGTTAAAAAGTTTCAATAGAATTTTGGTTTGAGGCTGTTGAGCGGAGGGTTGCAATTAATTTGGATTGATATTCAAACGCAGCATGGTTATAAATTAGGACTAAGAAATTAACTGCAGTTTTTATCTTTCCCTGTTTGTCGAGGTTGTCTCTGAAAAATTTTAATTAGAGCTTGCAGAATTTGGTGGTCGAAATGGAACAGCGATTCCATCTTCGAATCGCGCCGTCGTCAAACTGCGATGAATTCGTCGATTCTCTGACATCGTTAACACGCCTGTGGTGCCGCGCAGTGAGCTCATACTGTTATTTGAAAATTGCTTTAGTCTTGGGTAGAGGCGAAAACTATCGATTCCCATTGCCCGTAATCTCTGCAGCGGACCTTGCGCTTGGCGTAGGTTAGTATTGACCTCGTCTCTTAATTGATGGGTTGGGTTTAAAACCCACGGAGCATCAGTAAAAATAATACCGTCAAGATCCCGGTTTCCAGTTTGGTTTTCCTGGCCATCGTAGACAGAAGGCATCGAAAATACAGGAATGTCGCCAGCAAAATAAAAAGCGAGGGTTGGTTTTAGTTGTCTGCCCTGTCTTGGGTTTGCTACCAGAAAAATAAAGTCAATGTCGCTTCTACGTCGGGGAGTAAACTCCATATTGAGGCGGGGCAATAAATCTAGAAGTTTCTCTGCCCTTGCTTCACTAGAATCGATAGCCATTAAGCGTTTAATTACTTCCGCATAACCAGAGTCACCAATAAAACGAGCACTTGAAACAACCTGCCCCCCCTGGTTTGTCCAGGTCTCGCTAAAAAACGTTTCAAGCCGCTGGTAGTCCAAATTATCAGGCATTATTACTGCTGCGTTTCTATATCCTGCCTCCCAGGCTAAGTTTATTACTTGGGAAATTTCATCCTCTGGGGCTAAGCCGAATTGAAACAAATTTTCTGTAAGCCGATCTTCGTCGGTATAGTTTAGAGCTAATGTCGGAACGGGGATCTCTATGCGTTCAGATATTTGATTCACTAACTTTTTGTTAAGTGGCCCAATAATTAGATCTGCACCACTTGCCACAGCTTGGTCAAAAGTATCATGAATGTCTGTCAAGCCAGTGCTGTCAAACACAGATATTTGCGGGACGTCTCGGGATACGCTTAAAGATTGATAATAGGCGCTTAGGAAGCCTTCTTGTATGGCATTTCCGGCGGCTTCTTGCAGTGGCAGTATTAATGCAATGTGTTTAGGTCGGTTTTCCCAAGTCACTTGCAATTCAATGAGTGGAGCAGGCAATCGTGCGGCGGCAGAGTGGCTAGCCCAAATTCGACGCCATTGAACAATTGCATCAAGTTGGCTGCGTATACTGAACTGATCTACTTGGTAGATACGAGCTAGCTCGATCCAACCACGCATTTCATAACTATCAGCTTCTTCAGCTAACTGATCTAGCTCTTCATCTCGAAGACTAGTTAACGCAAGCCAGATATCTTCAAACAAAGAGGTTTCTGCGTTTGTAGGCCAGCTTTCAGTAATGCTGATGAAGTCTATAATGGCATCTTCGTTTCGATTAATAGACTGATAGAGCTGGCCCCTAAGCAAGATCAGCCGGCGCCCAGCTGAGGTATCACCATTAGCAGACTCGGCTAAATTTCCACTAAGCCAGCGTAAAGCACTGTCAAATTGATTTTGTTTAATGGCGATTTGGGCCCGGATAAGTGCCAGCTGAACCTGCAAGGTAGCTCTTAATCTATTAGGGTTTTGAATGCTCTCGATTTCTAGCTCTGCTCGATCGAGATATCCGGAATTGATAAGTTCCTCTACCGCGTTTAAGCGTAGCGATGCAGAATCTGAACCGGAAGCGATATTTGCTTGCCGCAATAGCTCGTCTATCGACTCTGTTGTAAACTCAATTTGTGGTGGCGTATTAACAACAGGAGGGGGAGGCGAACTACAGGTGATACTAATAAAAAGAATTCCCGCAACGAGCATGCGATGAACCGAATTCTGAGTAAACGCTTTCATAAATGCATAAATAGTTTCATAGAATGGGACCAGACTAATACAAGAGTGTTAGTTGGGCAATTTTTTGTAGAGAATTGCTACTCCGAAGTTCAACCGCTTTTATTAAAAATAGTAGTCGTAAAATGAATCAGAAAGGAATTCTTTACATTGTTGCCACGCCTATTGGCAATGTAGATGACATAAGTTCCCGCGCCATAGAGATTTTAAAGTCTGTGTCGAAAATTGCAGCCGAAGATACGAGGCACAGTAAGCTATTACTGCGGAAACTGAATATCGAGACCTCACTCAAGTCTTATCATGATTTTTCCGGCGAATTTGTCGCTCAAGAAATAATAGGTGATCTTTTAAATGGGCAATCAATAGCACTGATATCAGATGCAGGTACACCTTTAATTTCTGATCCAGGATTTAAACTTGTTAAGCTAGCCAGGAGTAATCTGATTGAAGTGTTACCTGTGCCTGGAGCTAGTGCGGTTACTGCGGCTTTATCTGTTTCAGGATTACCTACGGATCGTTTTGTCTTTGAAGGGTTCTTGCCTGCCAAATCTTTTGCTCGGCGAAAATGTTTTCAAGGGCTTGCTCAAGAAGAGAGAACCACTGTATTTTTTGAATCTACCCATCGAATTGTTGAATGCTTGCAGGATCTTGTTGCGACTCTTTCGGGCCCGAGACAGATATTCATTGCTAGAGAAATAAGCAAAAAATTTGAATCACACTTTCTCGGTTCTGCAGAAGAGTGTTTGGATTGGGTTATTTCAGATATTCAGCAGCGAAAAGGTGAATTTGTCATTGTGCTTGAAGGATGTGAGGAGTCAACAATCGAAGCGGCGCGACACGCAGACGCGCTCAAAATAGTTGGTCTTTTAGGCGAATCAGTTTCAACAAAAGACGCAGTGGCCATAGCTAGCGAAATAAGTGGAGCACGCAAGAATAAGGTTTATGAAACAGTCATATCAAATAAAATCTCCTAAACTTGAATTACATTTATCCTATTGATTTAAAAGATTTTTTCTATTAGTCTGATTATGAGTCAGCTGGACAATTGCTGTCTGATTTACTTTGCATTTCGCTTGGCGATTTATGAGGTGGCAGATAGAGGAAAGTCCGGGCTCCAAAGAGCAGAGTGCCAGGTAACGCCTGGGGGGTGCGAACCTACGGCTAGTGCAACAGAAAACAAACCGCCTCCGATAAATCTCTGATTTAAATCGAAGGTAAGGGTGAAATGGTGCGGTAAGAGCGCACCGCATGGCTGGTAACAGACCATGGCTAGGTAAACCCCACTCGGAGCAAGGCCAAATAGGAATCTATTAATGCTGCTCGCATTGGATTCGGGTAGGCCGCTTGACGCCTGCGGTGACGCGGGCTGCAGATGAATAATTGTCCTCGACAGAACCCGGCTTATAGGCTGACTCTTTATTTCTTAAAAAATAAAAAATCCTTTTAAATTCAAACACTTCTTATAAATTACTTTAACTAAAGATTATAATAAATTGTAATTGCTTAAGTTAATTAAGGTAATGATTAGCAAGATCGCTTCAAGATCTCTACATTTAGCGGCAAGTTCCCGGTTTTTCTTGAAATTAAGCATCTAAATAGTACTTGCACAGAGGGGTAAGTGTGCCTATAGTGTCTCTTTGTGGTAAATTGTGGAATATTTTGTCTTATTGTGGGGTAAAGTGGATTGCCTTTTTTAAGATATTTCCTAATTTAGACGGGGACAAAGAGTGTTTCGCGGGATCAATACCATTAATTTGGATGCGAAAGGGCGTATGGCAATGCCTGCGCGCTATCGTGAGCAATTGATAAATCTTTGCTCTGGTCATCTTGTGGTGACTATTGATACCAATCATCGCTGTCTTCTGCTCTACCCTCTTGCTGAGTGGGAGCAAATCGAACGCAAAATAGAATCTCTTTCCAGTTTCGATCCGGCAGAGCAGCGAGTGAAACGTTTGCTTATCGGTCATGCTAATGACCTTGAATTAGACAGCAGTGGAAGGATTTTGTTACCTCAGGAGTTAAGGCATCACGCTGAGCTTGAGAAGCATGTGTGTTTAATCGGTCAGGGCAAGAAGCTGGAAATTTGGAGTCAAGATAGCTGGAATGAACAGAGAGATACTTGGCTCACTGAGTCTACGACGAAAGGAGAGTTACCTGAAAAACTAAGAACCTTAGCTCTTTAGGAAACATTGAATGACTTTTGCCTCCCAACATAAAGCGGTTCTCCAGGTCGAAGCATTGAAAGCATTAGCTGTTAAGGCTGAAGGAAAATATATCGATGCAACATTTGGTCGAGGGGGTCACAGCAAGGCGATCTTAAGTTCACTAAATTCACGCGGTGAACTTATTGTAATAGACCGGGATCCAGACGCGATATCAGCTGCAGGCGAATTGCAAAAACAAGATTCGAGAGTTCAAGTGGCACATGCGATGTTTAGTCAACTGAGTGAATTGGAAGCTACTAAGAATTTTGCCGGAAAGACTGATGGTATTTTGTTTGATCTAGGCGTTTCTTCGCCCCAACTAGATAACCCATTAAGAGGTTTTAGTTTTATGCATAGCGGGCCTCTTGATATGAGAATGAATCCGATGGATAAACTAAGCGCAGAAGAATGGGTTAACAGTGCTAGTGAAAAAGAAATAGCGAACGTCATTTTTGAGTATGGTGAAGAAAGGTTCTCGCGGCGAATTGCCAAGCGCATAGTTGAAGCGCGCGCTGAAGTAAGGATCAATACAACTGGCCAGCTTGCAGAGGTCATTAAACAGGCTAATCCGTCTTGGGAAAAAGATAAACATCCAGCAACAAGAGCATTTCAAGCTATACGAATTCGCATTAATAGTGAGCTCGAACAGATTGAGAAAGGACTAGGTGACGCACTTGGATTATTGCGGGCGGGGGGGCGGTTGGTTGTAATTAGTTTTCATTCACTGGAAGACCGAATAGTAAAAAAGTTTATTGCTGAGAAAGCCAAGGGTGATAATTTCCCCCGTGATTTGCCGATTACTGCGGCGTTTCTTAATCCAACGCTGAAAAAGATTGGAAAACCGATTAAGGCCGCGGAGCAAGAAGTAGCGAATAATGCCCGTGCGAGGAGTGCAGTGATGCGTGTAGCTGAGAAACTTAACTGAGCAAGGTTAATAGCAAGAAATGAGACCTAGAGGCCCTCAAACTAAACAGCGGACACCTTTGAAAAGAGGTCGGCCTCTAACCCCCTCGATAATTCAGTGGGCAGGATTACACCGTTCAGTGTCATTAGGGGTAATTGTATTACTAGCTTTTGTTGTGAGCTCTGGTCTCTCCGTCGTACTTATAACACATCAGAATCGTTTCGCATTCAATGAGCTTCAGGAACTTAAAGATCAAGCCAATCAGTTTGAAACTGAATGGGGCCAATTGCTACTTGAGCAAAGCACTTTTGGTGTTGATGGGCGTATTGAACAGCAAGCTACTGAAAAATTACGAATGCAATTGCCAGAGCTGTCAGAAATTGTGATGGTGAGCCATGACTGAATCCAGATTAAGAATCTTATTTAAGGACTGGCGTTTACATCTTGTATTGTTCTTTATGTCATTGTGCGTGCTCGTGATAGCTTGGAAAGTAAGCAATCTGCACATCACTGATCGCGATTTTTTGCAGGGTGAGGGTGACGCCAGAACTATTCGCACTGTCCCTTTGGTTGCTAATCGCGGATTAATCTCAGATAGAAATGGTGAACCACTAGCCGTTAGCACGCCAGTACAATCTATTTGGGTTAATCCTGGTGAGATTGCCGATGAATACGCTGCAATAGCCTTGCTCGCAAACACCCTTGAATTAAATCCAGAAGTACTTACCAGTAATATTAAAAATAAATTAGCGCAGGAATTGGAGTTTTGGTACGTAAAACGCCGTTTGTCTCCGGCAGACGCAGAGCGAGTAATGGCGTTAGATATCGTTGGGGTGTATGCGCAGCAAGAATACCAGCGTTTTTATCCTCAAGGAGAAGTTGCAGCGCATTTGATCGGATTCAGTAATGTTGATGATATTGGTCAGGAGGGCCTTGAGCTAGCGTACGATGGTTGGCTAAAAGGCGTGCCTGGTCGACGTCAGGTAATGCAAGACAGGCGAGGGCATATAATTGAAGAGTTAAACACGATCCAGACAGCTCAACCAGGAAAGAACCTAGCACTGAGTATTGATTTTAGATTGCAAAGCATCGCTTATCGAGAGCTTAAGGAAGAATTTATAAAACGACGTGCAAAAGCAGCAACTGTAGTCGTGCTAGACGTAGAAACTGGTGAGGTCTTAGCGATGGCAAACCAACCATCCTATAACCCTCACAACAAAGCGAACATGACTGACTTTAGTGTCCTAAGAAATCGTGCTATTACCGATGCATTTGAGCCTGGATCAACTGTTAAAGCTTTCACAATTGCGGCTGCACTTGAGTCAGGGTTATTTACTTCGCAAACAGTTATCGAAACTAGTCCTGGCTGGATGATGTTGAATGGGAACGAAGTAAAAGATTTATTTGACTACGGCACCCTGACTACAACTGGAGTGATTACCAAGAGCAGCAACATTGGTAGTAGTAAAATAGCTCTGCAGATAGGTGCCGAACCTATCAGGGATGTATTGGAACGGGTGGGGTTTGGTCAAGTATTGGGTACTGGATTTCCCGGAGAGCGTTCTGGAGTTTTACCCAATCCAAGGCGTTGGGGTCGGCACGCTACTGCGACTTTTTCATTTGGTTACGGACTCTCTGTGACAGCCCTCCAGTTAGCACAAGCCTATTCAGTGCTCGCTGACGATGGAATTCGTAAGCCAGTATCTTTGTTGAAGTTACAACAGTCTGACGTTTCTGAATTAGCGCGTAAACAAGTAATAAGTGCAGAAATAGCTGAGACAGTTCGCGGAATGCTAAGTACTGTAGTTGATGCGCAAAGTGGCGGATCTGCACTAGAAGCCAATGTGCCTTTCTATTCGGTCGCGGGGAAAACCGGCACTGCGCATGTGGTTGGGGAGCAGGGTTATGAGGACAATTTACATAACTCATTCTTTGTTGGCATGGCTCCAGCCTCAGACCCAAAAATTGTCATCGTGGTTATTATCAATGAGCCAAAGGGTGAAGAGCACTATGGTGGGCAAGTTGCGGCGCCAGTATTTTCAAGAGTTGCTGCAGGAGCAATGAGAATTCTAAATATTTCTCCAGACAACATTCCTCAGAGACAAGCTCTGAAATTGAGTTCTCGATAACTATGAATACAGCTGAAAAATTGAATTCACAAGCCTCTCTCTTGGAGCTAATCAGGGGATATAGAGAAACTTGCGATGCCGAAGCATCGATCTTGGAGATTGTAGTTAGAGGAGTTCATTTGGATAGCCGCCTGCTTCAACAGGGCGATTTATTCTTAGCTTGTTTTGGCCGTAATCACGATGCGCGAAACTATATCGATCAAGCAATTGCTTCTGGATGCTGCGCGATTCTTGTGGAGTCCGGTGGTGATTGGCAGGGGATTGAGCTGCGAGATGCTGTCCCTATAATCGCTATCGATAATTTACATGCAAAAATAAGTGAGATTTCTGGGCGGTTTTTTGGCCATCCTAGCAAAAAGTTAAACGTAATCGGCATTACTGGTACGAATGGAAAAACTAGCTGCAGTCAATTTCTTTCGCAAACTTTGACGGCGTTAGGTTATAAATGTGGGGTCATTGGCACATTGGGTTATGGAATCAGCGGAGAGTTACAAGAGACTCAGTTAACAACTCCTGATGCAGTATTTACCCAATCGGCCCTTGCAAGAATGCATTGTGAAGATATCAACCCCATAGCCATGGAAGTTTCATCTGTCGGCTTGCATCAGAAACGTGTTTCGTCTGTTCTTTTTGATACAGCGATATTTACCAATTTGACTCGTGATCATTTGGATTATCACGAAACGATGGAAGCTTATGGCGAGAACAAAAAGAAGTTATTTATGATGCCTGGGTTAAAGACAGCCATTGTAAACTTAGATGACTCTTTTGCGCTCTCAATTATCAATTCTGTCTCATCGGACGTCGAGGTTCTTACTTACAGCCTTGAAAACAAAATAGCTTCTGTTTTTGCGGAATCATTGGAGCTCACGCGGAATGGATTTCGAGCAAAAATATGTACGCCGATTGGCATGGGTGAAATAACAGGCAAGCTTATCGGTTATTTTAATTTTAGCAATGTATTGGCAGTGTTAACTGCGCTTATAAATTATTTGCCACGCCACTCAGGGATAAATATTGGTTCAATATGCCAAAAAATTTCTGAACTGCAGCCGGTCGACGGCCGCATGGAAATAATAGGAGAAAGCGACGAAATTACCGTAGTTGTAGATTATGCCCATACCCCTGATGGATTGTGCAGCGCATTAACTGCACTAAAAGATCATTTTAGTGGGCAGATATGGTGCATTTTTGGTTGCGGTGGAAATAGGGATAAAGGCAAGCGCCCGCTCATGGGTGAAATTGCAGAAAAACATTCGAGTCAGATAGTAATTACTGATGACAATCCTCGCAATGAAGGAGGCGATGAAATCGTTCAACACATTTTGAGCGGTATTAGTTGGAAAGAAAATATCAAAGTCATTAGAGATAGAGCTAAGGCAATAAGTTATGCGATTAGCCAGGCTAAAGCGGGCGATGTTGTGCTCGTCGCTGGGAAAGGTCATGAAACCTATCAAGATATTGCCGGAATAAGGAATATTTTCAGTGATGCAAAGCAAGTGCGAGTAGCTCTTCAAGAGCGAGAGGGAAAGGGGAGGTAATTCAGGACTTTGATTGGAACCATGCTGCTATCAGTGTTAGCCGAACAATTGGACGGTGAAATCATTGGGGACAATGTAGAGATATCGGCGGTGTCTACGGATACGCGTGCGTTAAAAAAAGGTGACACTTATCTGGGATTGGTCGGTCCAAATTTTAATGGGAACGATTTTTTGGTGGAAGCGGAATCTAGTGGAGCAATTGCGGCAATAGTTTCGAATTCAACATCAAAGCATGCTCAGCCAATCCCTTTATTGCGAGTAAAAGATACGCATTTAGCTCTGGGAAAAATTGCATCGATTAATCGTGAGAGAAGCACCGCTAGAGTTATTGCGTTAACTGGCAGTCAGGGGAAAACTACAGTTAAAGAAATGATCGGAGCAATTTTATGCCGCGAAGGCGAAACCCTAATTACACAGGCGAATCAGAACAACACTGTTGGCGTGCCGTTAACACTATTACAAATAACAGATCAACATAAATTTGCTGTAATTGAAATTGGTGCAGACTGTCATGGAGAAATTGAATTTAGTGCTGCGATGGCAAAACCAGATATTGCTTTAATTACTAATGCTAATGCGGCGCACATCGAAGGCTTTGGCAGTCTTCAAGGAATAGTAGAAGCGAAAGGCGAAATTATTGGCACTGCAGAAGAGTCTGCTTCAATTATTCTCAATGCTGACGACGAAAATGTTGCCCAATGGGTTGAGCGCGCCGCTGGGAAAAAAATT
>Ga0206678_10000205_pt1 | contig 37011 bp, 28 predicted proteins | sample M180m12015metaG_FD_155453 | JGI IMG/M metagenome (GOLD analysis project Ga0206678, IMG submission 155453) | Ammonia-oxidizing marine archaeal communities from Monterey Bay, California, United States - M1 80m 12015 | ecosystem: Environmental > Aquatic > Marine > Intertidal zone | place: USA... | reverse complement strand
TGTACGGTTCTACCAACCCTGGACTTTCTGGAACATTTGGTGAGAATCAACTTCATCTAAATTCCAATTTCAATTGTGCCCCCTGTGTTAAAAAAGTATGTACTTACAGCGGTCCAGGAATTATGGGTGAATTTTCGGGCCAAAAATTTGCTGTAACACCACCTTGCTTCTCTGCGCATAAACCAGAACAAGTTTGGCAGAGGTTCGAAAAGCTGATACAAAATCAATAATTCTTACTCATCCGCAAGAATGAAATAGCTTATGCAAAGCGGATAAAGGATCGGATTCTTAAATGAAGTTTAGCTTTCTGATTTATTCCTACTTCCCCTTCGGAGGCCAACAGAGAGACTTTCTTCGAATCGCCAACGAATGTGTTAATCGAGGCCACCAAGTTGACGTCTATGTCTTACGCTGGCAGGGAGAAGTCCCAGAAAATTTGAATCTAATTAAGGTACCGGTTAAGGCGTGGACCCGCGTCAAGCTTTACCAAAATTATACAAAATGGGTCGCTAAGGCCCTTGCTAATGCACAACCTTCCACAATTGTGGGGTTCAATAAAATGCCGCTGCTGGACATTTATTTTGCAGCAGATCCTTGTTTTGCGGAAAAAGCAGAAACCCAGCGGGGGTATTATTACAAACTAACCCCCCGTTACCGACACTTTTACAGCTACGAAAAAGCAATCTTTGGCCCTGGAAAAACTACGCAGACGCTAATTTTATCTCCTCAACAACGAAAAGCATTTGAAAGGCACTATCCTGGTTGCGGTGATCGGCTGCATAAACTGCCGGCAGGCATCGCAATTGATCGTAAAGTAGAGAGCCGTGAATTGACCATACGGCGCCAGTTTAGGAAAGAATTCAACATCGGTGATGATGACTTGTTGCTATTGCAGATCGGTTCGGGTTTCAAGGTAAAAGGAGTTGATAGGTCACTGACAGCGATGGCTTCCCTGCCAGAGCCCTTGTTAGAACGAACTAAATTTATGTTAGTTGGTCAAGATAAAACTGCGACAGTAAGCCGACTTGCTCATCGTTTAGGTCTGGCTAAGAAACTAACCATACTTCCCGGTCGAGATGATATTCCGCGTTTTCTGGCTGGTGCGGATCTGCTGGTGCATCCCGCCTATGTGGAAAGCGCTGGTTACGTTTTATTAGAATCTACTATTGCTGGGTTGCCCGTACTCACAACTGCTAGTTGCGGCTACTCTTTTCATATTGAAAAAGCGCAGTCTGGAAAAGTCTGCGCTAATCCATTTCAGCAGCTAGAACTAAATGAGAAATTAGCCTCTATGTTAGATTCCATAAAGGATGCCGATTGGTCCGAGAATGGGTTGAATTATGGCAAGCAAGCAGATCTGTATTCGATGCCACAGACCGCTGCAGACTTAATCGAAAAATTTGCAGTAGTGAGTTGATTAGCGCATGTTCCATTTGAATGAAGAATTTGCAAAGAATTTTGGAGGATCTGATCCTTATGAAGCGCTTCAGTCGAAGGAAGGCAATATCTATCGTCAAGTCAAAGGACGCAAAACTTTTCAGTTTTTTCTTAATGGCAAGAGCTATTTTGCGAAGCTCCATTCTGGTATTGGTTGGAGAGAGATATTTAAGAATCTCGCCCAGCTTAAATTCCCAATTATCGGTGCTAGGAATGAATGGGAGGCAGTCCATCGTCTACAAGAACTCAATATAGCCACCATGAATGTAGTTGCTTATGGCGAGCGCGGATGGAATCCTGCGAGTAGAGAGTCTTTCATAATTACTGAAGAGTTAAGCGAAACAATAAGTCTTGAAGATTATTGTAAAGATTGGAAATCATCGCCTCCTCCGGAGCGAACTCGACGCAAACTAATTGAGCAAGTTGCGTCTATTGCAAGTGCACTGCATAAGAACGATGTCTGTCATCGAGATTTTTATCTTTGCCACTTTTTATTGCATCCAGAATCTGAGCCTTTTCCAAAGTTGTCATTAATCGATTTGCATCGAGCACTTATCAGTAAAAATCTTGCCAGGCGCTGGATTGTTAAAGACATTGCTGGATTGTTTTATTCAGCAAAGGGAATAGGCCTAAGTAATAGAGATTTATTGCGATTTATGCGGCACTACCATAGTAGAGATCTCCGAAGAGCAGTAACGGACCATAAACAATTTTGGGTGGATGTTAAACAAAGAAGCGATGCAATGTTTAAGAAAATAGGGCCAGCAGTATAATTATATAAATTATTTGGCTAATTGATTAGAAAATAGCTTGGTATATATCATTAGGCAATGAACAAGTTTGATTGTGAACATTTGATCGCAATGGGAAGGCACATCCCTACGCCTTTCTATATCTCCGTGGCAGAAGAATCATCTGAAGAAGCAATAAAGATTGAAAAAATTCTTAGAATCGTACCTGGCAAACGCTTAATTGGGCTATCAAATTGGCAGAATCAGTCTGTCATCGTGAAACTATTCTTTGGCCCCGGCCGTTGGAAGCGAAATTTATTAAGTGATCTTCGCGGCATTAATTTGTTAAAACAGCGGCATATACCCACTCCGGATATAGTTCACCAAACCAATATGGCAGATGGACGCGGCGCAGTATTATTAATTGATTACCTGGGGCAGGGCAAGAACCTTAATCTCCTTATAGAAGAGACAAATAATTACACCGAAAAACTATCTATTATAAAGATGGCAGTTGCCACCATTGCTAAGTGTCATCGCACTGGGCTTTGGCAGGACGACATTCACCTCGACAACTTTATGCTCGTGGGTGAGCTCTTATACTTACTTGATGGTGGTGACATTAGCGCAGTGGATAATGACATTGATCTGCAAATAGCGCTCGACAATCTAGCATTGTTTTTTGCGCAATTCAGCGTGGCGATGGATAGACATATTCCCCAACTGCTGGAATATTATCGGGAGCACAATGATAGTTTGCCTCAAATAGAAACTACTAGCATGACATCTCGAGTTATTTCACAGCGCAAACAACGTTTAAGCCAGTATGAGAGAAAGCTATTTCGTTCGACTACAGCAAATCGTAGTGTTCATACGTCTAACAAATTCGTGGTTTACGATCGCAATATACACTCCGAAGAGCTGAAGAAATTTATTGTCAATCCAGATGCCTATATTAATGAAAATAATCTTTTAAAAGCGGGAAATGCATCAACAGTGGCTACTATCACTTTGGCGAGTAAATCTTATGTTTTGAAGCGCTACAATTTAAAGTCTCTATGGCATAGTATTAAGTATTTGTTTAAACCAAGCAGAGCACACCATAGTTGGCTGAATGCTTCGGTTTTAGAAATGCTAGGAGTTGCGACTCCCCATCCATACCTTTTCTACGAGGAACGGATTTTTAGGGTTTTTCGTCGTCGTGCTTTTTTCTTGAGTAAAAATTTGGACGCGCCAACATTGCTCGAACAAATGCAATCAAAAAGAGAGCAGTCATTTCCAATTGAGAGGCTTGTGCCGGCATTTAAATATTTATTTGACACTATGTGTACTTATCGTATTAGTCATGGCGATATGAAAGCGAGCAATTTTATTTTCGATGGTGACCGATTATATGTATTAGATCTTGATGCAATGAAGAGGCATGTAAATGAAGAGGTATTTCTGCGGGCCATAAAAAAAGATCTAACTCGATTTATGAAAAATTGGCAAGGGACTGTTTTTGAAAGTAAGTTTAACAAGCTAATTGATGATATAGAACTCAATCCATAACTGATGATTTTTGTTCTAGTAAATACTTAAATTATTGAAGAGCTAACGAACTAAGAATGACAGTTGTTACATTAGGCTTATCTGGAGCAATAGGCCACGACCCTGCAGCCGCGCTATTTATTAATGAGAAGCTAATTGCGGCAGTGGAGGAAGAGCGCCTAGTCCGTCGTAAACATGCGAAGGGTGAATTGCCTTATCATGCTGCTCGGCAGTGCCTGCAAATTGCAGGCTTGCGTGGTTCTGATGTTACCCATATAGCAATTCCTTATGCACCGATCTCGCTATTTAGTAAAGCTCGTTGGCACTATGCTTATCGGCATTGGTATGCCCCAGATCGGAGTATTGATAGTTTATTCAATGGAAATAGGCGCTATCGTCGCTACTTAATCGATCTACGCATGTTGATGGAACAACTGCATATTTCAACATCTGAAACTCAGCTGGTGCCTATAGAGCATCAGCTAGCTCATGCGAGCAGTTGTTATCACCTAAACGAAAGCAGTGAAAAAACCGCTATTTTTTGTGTGGATTCCAAAGGCGAATACTCTAATATTTTTCTTGGCTATGGACACGAAGGTAAGATTATAAAAATAAAAGAGTTTTATAATCCAGATTCCCTCTGTGGCATGTATGCGGCATTAACCGATTATCTTGGGTTCGAGATTCTTGACGGAGAATTTAAAGTTATGGGAATCGCTCCTTTCGGTGACCCTTATAAATACGACCTTTCTTCGCTTGCTCATTTCGATGGAAAGAATTTCAAAGTAAATAATAAACTTATTAGCACAATTGGGTTACGTCGCTACAAAGCGAAGTCAAAGGGGCACTATTTCAGTAAAAAGCTAGTAGAGACATTAGGCCCACGCCGAGCTGGCAATTTGATGGAAGATCCTTATGTCCATTATGCTGCCGCGATTCAGAAACTATATGAAGATATTTCAGTAGGACTCATTACCCATTATCTGAAAGATGTATTAGAAGAAACTGGCCGATTGGCAGTAGCTGGAACTGGCTCAATGAACATTCGGCTCAATCGGCGCTTGAGCTCCTTGCCCCTAGTAAAAGAATACACTGTGCATCCCGCTTGTTCTGATGCGGGAACGGCGATTGGTGCTGCCTCTTATTCGGTCCGAGCGCTTGGTAAGAAAATCGAGCCAGTCACAAATATGTACCTGGGCCCGAGCTATGACAGCGATCAATGCATCGAAGCATGCCTATTGCATCGAGAGAAGCCTGCGTGGGAGGTTCTAGCATCTCCCCATGAGAAAGCAGCAGAGCTGTTGGCGAACGGGCAATTACTAGCCTGGTTTCGGGGCAAGATGGAGTTTGGTCCTCGCGCTCTAGGAAACCGCAGTATTTTGGCTAACCCGAATCAAATAGGTATTATCGATGCAATTAATCACCAAGTGAAATTTCGCGAACACTGGCGACCTTTTTCTCCAAGTATCATTGATTCATTTGCAAAAGATTTTCTCCCTAAAGATCAGCAAGATGAATACATGAGTATGAGCTTGCCAGTGAGCCCTCGTTGGCAAGAGCGTTACCCTGTCGTTGTTCATGAAGACGGAACGACGAGGGCTCAAATAGTGACAGAAAAGACTAACGAAGATTTTTATCGTCTACTAGAAGCATTTCAAGCTAGGACTGGACATGGCTTACTTATTAATGCCAGCTTGAGTCGGCCAGGGGAAGCTTTAGTCTGTACCCCGGAGGATGCAGTCAATATGTTCATGGGAACTGATCTTAACTATATGATCATGGAGAACGTGTTAGTCACAAAGCGCGAGGAATCAGAGACCTGGTAATCAGTAACTTATGGTAAGTAGCGCTTAACTCTTATCTTAATGACTAAGGTCTATTTTTTTTTGTAAACCGCAAGTTGTTGGTTGTCTATACTAGGGAAGGCAGTTTGGAATTCCAGCAAGTCTTTTATTCCTTCACGCACTACCAGTTCTGTCATTTCATAATGCATTTCAATTACAATTAAATCACCAGGTTGAGCGTTGGTTATATCCGTTTCATTTAGGAACCTTTCAACTTGATCATAGTTTTCTACACGATCGCTGTAATAGGCTACCATGTGATTGTTAGTCACTAAGCCGTTTGAGTCATTCGATTCTGCGGTGATCCATTCGATTGAGTTATACACAAATACTTTCGATTCACCAAAGCTGATAAAAGAGTCGAATGCACAATAGGCAAAAAATAAAATAAGTATCCGCATACCTATGTTTTTGAAAGATGACTGATTGAATTGCCTAACAATATTGGCGAGTATGATTGGTACGAATAGAGCTAAGAGCAGACAGAATAGCATTGCGTAACGACTAGAAGTATAGCGAGTTACCAGTATGAACATAAATACGATAATAAAATTAGCTAATAAGAAAAACGCTATTGGTACGCAGCGATTTCTTTCTAGTTCTAGAAAACGTTTATAAACGCCATAGGCCAGCAGCCAAAAGAATGGACCACCGATGCCTGAAAATAACTTTGCTATCAGAATGGTTAACAAGCCAGTGATAAGAAACAAATTCAGGTAAGGCCCAGAATAAGAAGACGCATGTTCTCCAAACACTGCCGTACTCAATGCTGAATTATCAGCTTCACTTGAATTTAATGTAGTCTCTATAAAAGGTTCATAAACTGAAAGAAAATCTATAAGCATCCCTGCAAAGCTAATCCCCATTAAAGCCAGCACTAAAAATGAAAACCCCAAGATGCCAATTGACATTCCAATGGCCCTAGCGAAGTGGCGACGAGAGTTTGAAATTTCATTGCGTTTATCGAAGAGCAATGCGAATGGGATAACTATAAGATACACGATGGCTTCGGGGCGAAAACTTGTAGCAATTAAAAGACCTACTCCAAAGGCGATTAAGTTCTGATTCCTCTGTTGTTCGTAATAAAGCAGGAATTGCCAAAGTGCAAACAGGCACAATGCCCAATAGCCAACATCTCGAATAATATCAAACCGAAACTCATTTAGTTGTGGGTAGAGCAATATACAAAATGCTGCGAGAACGGAGACGAGTGCAGTGTTATCGATAAGTCTTACAATACTGAGGAACGAATATACCAATAGCGCATAGAACAAGGAATTAATAAGATAAGCTGAAGCAAAGAGATCGAAGCCAAGTAAACTGATGGCAGCAATTATTAAAGAGTAACTTGCCCAGGCATAGTGTTGAATGGCAGCGCTGATTCCCTCATTGAGGGCTATGTCAGCAGTTCGAATATAAGCATAAGCGTCGTCGTTAGGTATGTTGTTAATTAATAGACTTATCAATGAGACTAAGAGGCTAGCGCCTACTGCTATTAGGCGGATATCTATTCGTTGCCAGTTGTACCTACTCACAATGATTTCTTATCCAACATGTTAATAAGGCCGTGCTGATTTTCCCGCTTCTTGAGTTTTAAATCGCTTGTGTAACCATAAATATTGATCAGGTTGTTTTCTGATTGCATCTTCTATTATTTTGTTAATAATTATTGCATCACGCTCCTTATCACCGGTCGGATAATTCTTAAGCGCCGGGGAGAAGTCCAAATGATAACCTGAATTATCTGCATTGCGATAATGACTATAAAATACAACTTCTGAATCATTAAAAGCTGCAAACCGGCTCGTGGCTGTTATCGTTGCTGCTTGGTTGCCGAAGAACGGAACAAAAACTGAATGCTTGGCACCGTAATCCTGATCTGGTGCATACCAGAGAATATGACCTTGTTTAAGACCGCGCATTGCACCGCGAATGTCCTTGCGATCGAGGACAGCCGGATGATGTCGAATCCGGCCATTGTACATGGCAGCATCGAACAGTAGATTATTGTTAGGGCGGTAAGTGACATCCATTCTGCCGTTAAGGTTAAATAGAAAGCCGCCAAATTCAAGTGTCGTAAAATGCGCACATAGTAAGAGCACACCTTTTCTTTTTGCTACAGCAGTTTCTAAATTTTCTAACCCTGACACAGTTACCCGATCTCTGAATTCTTCTGGCTCCCTGTGCCAGGCGATGGCTATTTCAACTAGACCAATAGCATTGGAGATAAAGGTTTTCCGAACTAACTGGTTCAGTGCTTTTTCATTCAACTCAGGGAAACACAAGCGCAGGTTCACTTCGCAAATGTGTTTACGTTCAAGTGCCAAGAAATAAGTGATAACTCCTAGTAACTGTCCGACCTTGATTTGGATAGCGAATGGCAATCGGGCAACAGTCCACATTAGGCCTAGTCCTATCCAGGTAGGCCAATAGCGAGGAGCCAAATATTGGCTCAGGGGTCGGTATACTGGGTGCAGTTCAGGCTGAGGTATCGCCACTGAGTTCTAAATCCATGTTGTGCGAGTACGAATTGTAGCAGATGCCCTTCTCAACCTCATTTTAGGAATGCTTGGCACAAAATAGACAAAATACATGACTTATTTCCCACATTTTTAAAAAAAAGCATCTAGATTATCAATAAATTTCCCACTTTCTAGAAAATGGGAATCTATATTAGCTAACACCTCTAAATAACTGGTAACGCTGTGGTATGATCACCCGCCAAGATTCGGGCTGTTCGTCCTAATTGGAGAAAATAGATGAAGCTTGAGATGCCGGCCTTTCAAGAAGCGCGGCTATTAGTAATTGGAGATGTCATGCTAGACCGCTATTGGCATGGCGCTGCTTCCCGTGTCTCGCCCGAAGCACCGGTGCCAGTGGTCAGGGTCGGGAATCGGGAAGACAGACCTGGTGGAGCAGGAAACGTCGCATTGAACATTGCAGCTTTAGGGTCAGCCACCCGCTTGATAGGTATTGTCGGAGAAGACGAAACTGGGAGCGAATTGCATTCCCGGTTGAGCGCCGCTGGGGTCTACTGCGACTTTATAAAATTGGATGATAAGCCAACGGTTACTAAACTGCGGGTAATCAGCCAGCATCAACAGCTTATCCGACTCGATTTTGAACAACCCTTTGAGCCGGCGGATATAAATGGATTGTTTGAAAAGGCGAAGGCCTTAATTGACGACACGCAGGTACTTGTTCTCTCAGACTATGATAAAGGCGCATTGCAGGAAATACAGCAACTAATTGAATTGGGTCGCAGTCGTGGCATACCAATCATTGTCGATCCTAAAGGCTCTAATTTTGAAAAGTATCGAGGTGCTACTTTAATTACTCCTAATCTAACTGAATTCGAAGAAGTAGTAGGTCTTTGCCAAAACGAAGAAGAATTAGTCAATAAAGGCTTAAAGCTTGTCAGTGATTTGGATTTGGAGGCGATGCTAATCACACGTGGTGAACATGGTATGACTTTGATCAGACCAGATTCACCGGAATTACATTTGCCAGCGCGCGCACAAGAAGTTTTTGATGTAACCGGCGCTGGCGATACCGTTATCGGTGTTCTAGCGGCAGCAATGGCAGCAGGTGATAATTTAGCTGACGCAACAGCGTTGGCCAATCTATCCGCAGGATTGGTAGTGGGCAAGTTAGGTACGGCTGCGATAAGTGGCCCTGAGCTGCGTCGCGCAATACTAGCAGAGCAGAATTCTGGGCGAGGTGTAATGACTTCTGAGCAATTATTGTTCGCAGTTCAAGATGCAAAAGCGCACGGTGAAAAAATAGTATTTACTAATGGTTGCTTCGATATAATTCATGCCGGCCATGTTGGCTATCTGGCAGAGGCGAAAGAATTTGGTGATCGACTCATTGTCGCCATCAATAATGATGAATCTGTTCGTAGAGTTAAAGGGCCAGGTCGCCCAATTAATCCAGTAGAAAGACGGATGGCTGTTTTAGCAGGACTCGAAGCCGTAGACTGGGTAGTTAATTTCTCAGAAGATACTCCAGAGGAATTATTACAGAAACTTCAGCCTGAAGTATTAGTTAAAGGCGGCGACTATACGCTCGATCAGGTAGTTGGTGGAGAGTTTGTCAAATCGTATGGTGGCATAGTAAAAGCACTTGAGTTTCTTGATAATTGCTCGACGTCAGCTATCGTTGAGAAGATGAAAGAAGTTGGTGAGTAATAATTTTTATTTTCAACAAATTAAGCCAAAACTTTTATTGCAGTTTGCACATTAGCTTCCAAATGTGCTGAGCTAATTGTACCGAATATTATACTTGTGACGCCTGGGTGATTCAGTGAGAAGTCAAAGTTTTTTTCGACACCACCTTCACAATCGTGACCACTGTTGAGAGCTTTCTTAATTAACACGCCCTTTCTATTTGCCAGCGCGTGGTCTATTACTGCCTCGTCTTTGCTACAGGCTGGGTTGTAAGTCACCATGACAGCATCAGTTAGATCTACCGCTTTTTGACCGCCTTCAATACTCGTGGTAGACATCCCAATTGCTCTGATAAGCCCGCATTCTTTAAGCTTGGATAAGGCCTCCAAACAATCTGTTGATTCAATAATTGCCACGTCATTACCGTCAGAATGTATCAAAACCAAATCCAAATAATCTGTGTTTAGGTTGAGCAAACTTCTTTCGACGCTCTTTCTTACATGGCTCGCAGAGAAATCATAAAAAGACTTCCCTGTAACAAATTCTTCGCCAACCTTGGTGCAGATTACCCAATCCTTACGATCACTTAGTAATCGGCCAAGACGTTGTTCGCTGCTGCCGTAAGCAGGTGCGGTGTCCAATAAATTGATACCGAGAGATTTTGCCTGGTCTATCAGTGAAACGATTTCTTCGTCGGAAGGCAGAGCAAAATTTGATGGGTACTTAACTTCCTGATTACGGCCAAATTTAACTGTTCCTAAGCCAACACAAGAAACAGAGATGCCTGACTGACCTAGCTCGCGATGTTCTAAAGACATTAACAACTAATCCCAATAGGTCTGTGCTAATTCTGGCTGTGCTAACAGCTTACCAAGCGCATTTATTACGCCATTGCTTGTGGAAGCAGCAATAGAATCGCTATGTAACGTGTTGACTACTTTATCGGCCAAAGAAGGTGTAAGAGTAAGTTTTGTTGGCCATGCAGTGATAATATTAGCTTCTGATAATAGGTAAGCATCATCAGGACGATAATTATTACTAATATCCGCCTCCGCCCTATTGATTAGAAAGCTGTTCCATTCTGCAGCAGAAGTATCAAGCTTTGGAAACAATTTATGTATTAGTTCTTTCGCCACCTTTATTTGCTCAGATTCATTTTTGCGCACGCCTTCCTCAGCCAATTCACCTCCCAAATACCAGACGGTTTGCCCTTGTTGATCTGCATGAGAAGTTATTGTCAGTTTTGGTGTAAGACTAAAATTATCACCAACACAATGTACAAAAACTCTAGGCAGTTGTGGGCTTTTTAAATAGACCATGTGCAGCGGCCTAACTTGAGCCTTAACGGACTTAATGTCAGTTTGTGCAATGAGTGCGGCGTTTCCTTCACCAGCGCAAAAAATAAATCGCTCCGCTTCAATGACAATTTCTTGATTATCGAGATTCAAGACCAGTGAATAGTTTGATATGTCTCTTTCCTTGGTAAAATGATAATTACCCTTTTCAATAGAGAAGATAGGAGGTGAGATCTTAGACACATTATCGCGAAGTTTTTTTACCAAAGAAGAAGAATCAATGACAAAATCAGGCAGCTCATATAATGTTCCATCGATTACATTATGTTTGAAGAATTTCGGATACTGGTCTCGTTCAAGCGATTGAACTCGACCGGCTAGACTCTTACTGCCAAGAAATGTTTTTAACTTAGAGCGAAGACTTCCATCTGACCACATATAGTAATTGTCGCTTAGAATTGAAACTCCAGTTAAATCCACGTCACCATTTCCTTTTAAGCATTGTCGCCAAGCTTCAGGCATGGAACTGATTGCATTTACCGCCTCAGTTAGTGCGCCACCCAGGGCATATTTTAGGCCGCCATGTATAATTCCTTGGGATGCAAAAGTCTGCCCCCCTCCAAGGCTCTCAGTTTCAACGAGAAGAGGATGATATCCTTCATTTTTCAGCCGATTCAGTAACCACAGGCCGGCTATACCACCGCCAAATATAACGATGTCTGTTGAATAGCGTAATGTCATTGGTTACCTTTACAAGTAGACAAGATGCTTTGCTCAAAGCGACTAGAGTATATCGACATCAATCTTATTTTCCCAACTACAGCCGAAGGCACAGACCTAACACTTATTTAACTATGTTGAGAGTTCTTTATAGCCTTATTTTGTATCTATCTGTGCCACTGATAATGGTGCGATTGTACTACCGAGCAATTCGCGCTCCGGGTTATAGGCACCGAATCTTAGAGAGATTTGGCCACTTTACACCCCCGGCGGATTATGGTCGTCAGAAAACAACGATTTGGATTCATGCCGTGTCAGTTGGGGAAACCTATGCAGCACAGCCTCTAGTGAAGGCCCTTCAAAAATCTTATCCAGATTCTCAATTCTTAATAACATCCATGACGCCGACGGGCTCTGAAAGTGTTAAGACGCTTTTTGATGGTTCTGTATTTCACGCTTATCTACCCTATGATCTGCCCATGGCGATCAGGCGCTTCCTGCATACTACTAACCCTGATCTGCTAATCATTATGGAAACTGAGCTATGGCCTAACTTAATTTATCACTGTAAGCAGCGCGATATGAAAATCCTTCTGGCGAATGCTAGATTGTCCGAAAAATCTGCATTGGGCTATGAGAAAATTTCAGGCCTCATGTACAAGATGCTGCAATCCTTTGATGCGATTGCTGCACAATCAAAAGAGGATGCGGATAGACTTGAAGCATTGGGAGCAGATATTGAAGAGCTCCAAGTGACTGGTAGCTTAAAATTTCATGTACAAAAAAACGCCGGTCTAACTGCTGACGAACCTTTCTTCGATGCTATTAAGGCATCAAATCGTATTGTAATAACTGCAGCGAGTACTCGTGAAGGCGAAGAAGAAAAAGTACTAGAGGCTTACAAGGATGTGCAAAGTAAAAACCCCAATGTGCTTTTATTATTGGTACCCAGACATCCAGAAAGATTTGATGAGGTTACGGGTTTGTGTGAACGATCGCAATTGCAAACCATGCGGCGATCATTACCTCAAAGTGCAATAAATGATATTGAAATTATTGTTGGTGACAGCATGGGAGAAATGGCGAGATATTATTCTGTTGCTAACATTGCATTTGTTGGAGGCAGTCTCGTTAACACCGGCTGTCAAAATGTCATAGAGCCAGCTGTGTTAGCTTTACCAATATTAGTGGGGCCGTCTCAATTTAATTTTGCGCAGATTTGCAATCAGCTTGAATCTGCTGGAGGTCTGCTGACAGTAAGTGATGAAAAGGGGCTCGCTGCGTCGCTTAACCAGCTGGTTGAAAATGATGTTTTACGTAGGCAAATGGGAGATGCCTCGAAGTCAGTGGTCGAAGGAAACCAACAGGCATTGCCTGCTTTGCTCCATATAATAGAGAAGCTAATTAGCTAATCGAGGCTAACTTACTCGAATTGACGAGTTAGGTTCTCTACACCATCATTCGTAACAAGCACATTGTCTTCGACTCTTATACCGCCGCAACAGTAGAGCTCTTCTACCAGCTTCCAATTGATAAACTTACTTCTCGATTCACTTCGTACTGGTTCCAATAAGAGTGGTATAAAGTAGCAACCCGGCTCGATAGTAAACACCATGTTGGCGTCTAGCTGTCGAGTATTGCGAAGTGTTGAGGTATCAGTCGGAGGCATCTGTATTGAGCCAGCAATATCTTGTTGATGTCCGCCCACGTCATGAATTTGTAGACCTAACAAATGACCAACACCATGGGGCATAAACAAATGTGGTACTTTTACTTCGATTAAACCCAGTAAAGACCCTCGACAAATCTCGAGATCGATTAAGAGCTGAGCTATTTGGGTTAGTGCAGCGAGATGAATGTCCGGATAGTTGACGCCGGGTTTGACCATGGCGACTAATTGCTGCTCTATGCGTTCCATTCCAGTCAATAAAGCCTTAAATGATTGATGTACACTTGCCTTAACTGATGTACGAGTTATATCGGAGCCATAACCATTTACGCGATACCCAGCATCGATCAATAAAACATTACTGCCCTCTGCGGGTGTGCGCCTTTTGTGCTGGTAATGCAGAATGGCGGCCTTTTCATCCAGTGCAACGATATTGGTGTAAGGGCTTTCGTCTTCGAGTAAACTACAGGCTTGCAAATAAGCCATGTGAATTTCATATTCATTGCCACCATCAAGAAATTTCTGGCGCGCAGCATTGTGCCCGGTAAGCGCCAATCGATTTGCTGCTTTAAGTTGTTCTACCTCATAAGCTGTCTTGTAAGCTCGTTGAAAGTCCAGATAGCGGATTACGGTTTGGGGATTTAGCCCTTCTGTTTTGATACCTAAATCAGTTGCGATCGATTCATTAGGCCCAAGATAACCGAGCTGCCCAACTATGTTCTTAGGCAAATGCTTGGCGATTTCCTGTGCTTTACTTAAACGGATAATGCGAAAACAATCGGCCCACCAACTGTTGTTCTCGATTCTTTGATCATACCAATAGTCTTCAGGCACGATTTGGAAGTAAATCGGTTGTTCGCCCGAGCAAAAATAAACAAATTGATCTGGCCTATTTACGGGCAACCAGTGGATTAAGTGTCCATAGGACTGAAAGGCAATACTTCGATCATCACCATAGTAATGGTCTTCGCACCCACTGTGCACGAGCAAAGCTCGCAGATCTCCGCCCTTTTCGATACAGTTGGAAAGAGCCGCCTCATAGTTAAGTACGAGAGTTGCAATATGTTGCGTAAAAAGATCTTTAGTCAAAGCCGTGTACTTGTTTTTTGTCCATCAAGGCTCCAAATTATACTGCTTCTTCACTGAATAAGGACAAACTAATTTAGTAGGAAACTTTTAAGTTTTATCTCATATTTTTCTAATGATGCTGACCCTTACAGTTCTTTCACTAAAACTTCAGGTGTGAATTACTTCGGTTTTAAAAGTCAGTGCTGCATACAGTTATTCATCTAAGCTACAACAATTTAGCTCATTGAGGAGCAGTGTTTAGTTTAGGTAATTTGTGTGTACTTGCAGTATCGATTTCAATATTAGTAGCAGTAGCCGAATAGATTTAGCTTTTGTAATTGCACTCTTGATTTATTTAAATTACTTTTAGACTAAATAATTATGGAGACACTTATGTCTGAGATACCGGTTTATATGATTGCCAATCTCGTCGTACGTGATGCGGACGAGTATCGAAAATACGAAAAAGGGTTTTTTCCAATCCTGAGACGTTTTGGTGGCGAATTTTTCACCTATGACGATAGTCATGAAATCTTGGAAGGTTCTGAACCAATAAAAGGGCGAATAATTCTATTTAAATTTCCTTCCGAGCAGGCTGCCAAAGATTGGTATAACGACGACGAATATCAAGCCTTATCTGAATTTAGACGTGCTGGCACACATTTGAATTCTTTAACACTTGTACATGGCCTACAACCAAGAAATACTGATTAATCTTGCAATGCAGCAGGTTATATTGAATTGATTGGTGATCTGCTGAGGGCCTCACAAACACAACTAGGTAGAATGGGAAATATATTCTCTGTTGTTCAATCATAACCAATTTTTATTATGAATGATGCACAACTCACACATCGCCCCAAAGGGGGAAAATTAGGTTAACTTTGCTTTATTCTTCATAATTTTCAATTGCTGGACAGGCACAGAACAGGTTTCTATCACCGTAGACGTTGTCAATACGATTGACGGCTGGCCAGTATTTACTGTCCATGTTGCCGCCCATCGGAAAAGCCGCTTGCAACTTGCTATAAGGCCTTTCCCAATTTTCATCGATCATGTCATGCATGGTGTGTGGGGCATTTTTTAATGGGTTGTTCTCTGCATCAATCTGACCGCTTTCAACCTGATCAATTTCTTGACGGATCTGAATCATTGCTTCGATAAAGCGATCTAATTCTTCTTTTGATTCACTTTCAGTAGGCTCGATCATTAAAGTTCCGGCAACAGGGAAAGACATTGTCGGTGCATGAAAACCAAAATCCATTAAACGTTTGGCGATGTCTTCTTCACTAACCCCCGAAGCTTGCTTAAGGGGGCGCATGTCGATGATGCATTCGTGGGCTACCATTCCGCTGTTCCCCGTATACAAGACGGGATAGTGCTTACTTAATTTTACGGCGAGATAGTTAGCATTAAGAATGGCTACTTGGGTTGCTTTTAGCAGGCCTTGCCCACCCATCATAGTGATATACATCCAGGAAATGGGCAAGATGCTAGAGCTTCCCCAGGGAGCAGCTGAAACAGCAGTGTTTTCTCTTTCTGTACTTCTAATTTGAATAATTGAATGGTTGGCAAGATAGGGTGCAAGATGCGCTTTTACGCCAATGGGCCCCATTCCTGGGCCTCCACCACCATGTGGTATACAGAAGGTCTTGTGCAGATTTAGATGGGAGACATCGGCTCCGATTTCCGCAGGTTTGGCTACTCCGACTTGAGCATTGAGATTGGCCCCATCCATGTAAACCTGGCCCCCGTTGTCATGGATAACCTGACAGATTTCTTTTACAGCAGCTTCATAGACGCCATGAGTAGAAGGATAGGTAATCATTAGTGCAGCAAGTTCGTCTTTGTGGGACTGAGCTTTGGTTTTGAGATCTGCAACGTCGATGTTACCGTTTTCATCACAGGCAACCAGAACAACTTTCATCCCAATCATTTGAGCACTGGCAGGGTTGGTTCCGTGGGCTGAGCTTGGAATTAAACAAACATTTCTAGCTGATCCATTTAGACTTTCGAGATATTTTTTAATTGCTAACAGACCCGCATACTCTCCTTGAGCACCTGAATTTGGTTGCATGCTGATTGCATCGAAGCCGGTTATTTCCGCCAGCATATCTTCCAATTCACCAATCATTTGTTGGTAACCAGCCATTTGATCCAACGGAGTAAAAGGGTGAGGTTTTGCAAACTCGGGCCAGCTAATGGGAATCATTTCGGCCGCTGCATTGAGTTTCATGGTGCAGGAACCTAAGGGAATCATGGTATGAGTCAAAGAGATATCTTTGTTCTCCAATCTCTTTATATAGCGCATCATCTCAGTTTCACTATGATAGCAATTAAATATAGGATGTTGTAAATATTCACTCTGACGAATCAGTTTATCTGAGATAACTGGCGCTATTTTACCTTGCGTGATTGCATTATCGATTATCGTTACTGAAAGATTCTCTCCATCCTTGCCTAATAAAACTTGCCAAAGGCGTTCGATATCTTTTTCCGTTGTACACTCATCTAGACTTATGCCAACGCTACCGTACTTTTCGAGACGGTCCATACGCAAATTAATGCCAGCAAGCATTGCGCGTTCCGATAGCGCTTGGACTTGTTCGGCGTCAATTGAAACAGTGAGAGTGTCGAAATAGTTTTTGTTAAGGATCGATAACCCAGTTTCGCTCAAACCCTGCGCTAGAATTGTGGTTAGTCGATGGATTCGTTTAGCAATTTTTTCTATGCCGATGGGGCCATGATACATGGCATAGAGTGCTGCGATATTGGCCAGTAAAACTTGTGCTGTGCAAATATTGCTATTGGCTTTCTCACGACGGATATGTTGTTCCCTGGTCTGCAACGCCATGCGATAGGCCTTTTTTTCTCTGGCGTCTACAGATACTCCAATGATGCGACCAGGCACCGCGCGTTTATATTCTTCTTTGGTTGCAAAATAGGCGGCATGAGGTCCGCCATAGCCCATAGGAACACCGAAGCGCTGGGTGCTTCCAGTTACGACGTCGGCTCCCATTTCTCCTGGCGGTTTTAACAATGCTAGGCTCATTAAGTCTGCAGCGACAGCAGCTATGGCTTTGTGCTCATGCAGACCTGCAATCACCTTAGTAAGGTCTGTGGCCTCCCCGAGCATTGAGGGGTATTGAAAGATGGCACCAAATAATTCCTCGGCTTTTATCTCGTCAGTGCTACCAATGACGAGTTCGAAACCGAAGCATTCAGCACGGGTCTTAATCACATCAATAGTTTGCGGGAAGCAATGCTCATGGACAAAAAATTTATTTGCCCCTCGATTTTTACTAACCCGTTTGGCTAGGGCCATCGCTTCTGCTGCTGCCGTGGCTTCATCAAGCAAGGAGGCATTGGCTAAATCCATTCCCGTGAGATCCAGCGTAACTTGCTGGAAATTAAGCAGGCACTCTAGTCTTCCCTGAGATATTTCTGGTTGATAGGGCGTATAAGCGGTGTACCAGCCAGGGTTTTCCAACACATTCCGCAGAATCACGTTGGGAGTATGTGTATCGTAGTAACCTAAACCGATAAATGATCGAGTCTGTTTGTTTTTAGCAGCCATACTTTTAAGTTTTGCTAAGGCATCATTTTCTGGCAATGGGTAAGCTAGCGCCATTGGCTTGTTCGATAAAATCGAACTTGGCACAACTTTCTCGATTAGCTGTTCAAGAGAATTCAGCTCCAAAGCCTCTAGCATGTTGGCAACTTGGGCATTGCAGGGCCCGATATGACGGTCTATAAATTCATCCCAATACTGGAGTGTTTCCAAGGTTGGGGCAGAATCATTTTGAGCAGAATTTGATGGCACGGATGAGGATTTCGCTGGGGTCTGCATAGATTCCTTTGGTGAGTCTTTCAATTTAATCAAAAAAGCATTGGCTTAATTAAGCAAATGCGAAGTCTGAAAAGCAGAATAAATTCTCTGTCTTTCGCGTGATAACTATTGTTCGATTAAATAGGTTCCAGGGGTTATTCGTCTTCGCAATGTTCGGCGTAGCCTTCGGCATCCATAAGTTCTTCTAATTCAGCGGCATCGCTGACTTTAATTTTGAAGAACCAACCATTCTCATAAGGCGATGAATTAACCGTTTCAGGGGCATCCAGCAGCGCTTCGTTTATTGCGACTATTGAACCTGAAACTGGGCTGTAAATATCCGAAGCAGCTTTTACGGATTCCACAACGGCCACTTCATCTTTTGCATTCACGCTAGTGCCAGGCTCCGGCAATTCAACGAAAACGATGTCGCCTAAGGCATCCTGAGCATGATCACTAATGCCGACGTTGGCGGTGCCATCGTCTTCGATCCGAATCCACTCATGGCTTGTTGCATATCTTAATTCGTCAGGAATATTACTCACAAAATGAACCCCTCATTCAGTCCTTCATAGGGCGAGCGTGTTCGGCTCGTTTGTTTTTATTCGAAAACCTTTTTACCGAAACGAACGAAATTGGGTTTCACAATTCGCACGCCGGTCAGTTTACCTCGAAGGTCAACTTCACAGGATTGACTGCTAATCGGGATTCTAGCTAATGCAATTGAATGCTTCAATGTAGGAGAGAAACTCCCGCTAGTAATTACCCCCTCGCCTTTATCAGTTACCACCTTTTGTCCTTCTCTTAGCACACCGCGACCTTCGAGCACCAAGCCCACTAATTTTGGAACTTCACCGGATTCATACAAATGCTTGTGGGCGATCAAGGCTGGTCGGCCGATAAATTCGCGGTCTGTTGGCTCATAGGCAATAGTTTGATCCATATTCGCCGCTAATGGCGAAATGGATTCATCCATATCATGGCCATAAAGATTCATGCCGGCCTCAAGCCGCAGGGTATCGCGTGCACCCAGACCTATGGGCAGCACGCCTACAGCCAATAGTTTCTCCCAAAGTTCAGGAGCCTCTTCTGCTGGGAATATAAATTCTAGACCTTTTTCTCCCGTATAACCGGTGCGTGCCACAAACCAACTATTCAACTCGATGCCACGGAAGTTTTTCAGTTCGCGAATGCGGGTTGCTTCGTTGTCTGCAACGACTTCACAAACTTTCTCAATAGACTCAGGCCCATGTACAGCCAAAATGGCTAAGCGCGGCTTTTCTTCCAGTGAGACTCTAAAGCCATCGGTGTTTTGAATCATCCAACGTATGTCTTTACCGCGGGTTGCACAGTTCACTACTAGCCGATATCCGAAGCTCATACGGTAAACGATTAGATCATCGAGTATGCCGGCGTCATGATTGAGCATGGCGCTATAGAGTGCTCGACCTACCTCATCCAGTTTCGCCACATCGTTTGCCAGCAGGTAACGTAGATACTTTTCAGCATCATCTCCCCCTACATCAATGACGGTCATATGAGAGACATCGAATACGCCCGCAGCCATGCGTACCTGATTATGCTCCTCGATCTGCGAGCCATAATTGATAGGCATATCCCACCCGGAAAAATCCACCATCTTGGCGCCGGCATCGAGATGTTTTTGATAAAGAGTGGTTTGTTGGCCCACCGACATGTACTACAAATTTAAGAAATTAGAAGACCATAATTCTACCTATTAGCCATGGTATTTGACAGCGCTTAGAGCTGCTGACTGAGCTCAGAGGACATTATCTTGTGGCTCCTCGAGAGCTTATTTGGAGCAGGTTGCTTAAGGTGAACTCCGAACATTTATGGAGTAAATGCGAGCATCTGAATCGCAAAAGAGTGCATTTTTATATTAGCGATTTAGGCAGCCTTAGGGTTGCCAGGCATAGCTAAACTTGGCGAAGAAGGTTCTATTGGTGTATTCAATGGAATCGTAAACATCATCTTGAAAGCCTGAATCTGAATAGCCAACGAAAAAACGCGTGGCGGCATTCACTTTATAACTATAAAGGAGCTGAGTACCTAGATCACGAGATTGTTTGTCGACAGGAAACAGATAGTTTTCCTGATTACGCTCGCGGTCAGAGTATTGCAAAGTTAATCTGAGAAAACTGCGGGCATTGAATTGGTAAGTAGTTCTTACATCAGTGAGGTTAGCGGTAAATAAATCTCTTCCGTCTGACTCGAAATCTTGAAATTGATGCGAGACATCGAGTGAAAAATGACGACCAAATCGGTATCCAACTCGTGGGCCCCAACGCTTCGAATAGCCAAGTCTAGTGTTGGCAAAATCCACTACATCTTCAAAGCGTACTAGTGAGCTTATGTTCAAATTTGGCGTCGGTTGAAAACCAATATTTATCATATTGAATTGTTCGTCGAAATATTTTCCATTCCAATAGGTCTCACTGCCGCCAAATAAACCGTTCAAGTATGATTGCTTCGGCCCACTCATGTTTAGAAAAATTTCTGTTTCTTCTTCCAGCTGTAAACCAGATTGATCTTCGGTACGATCGTAATCTAGCGCGATACGGATTCGACTAAAAAAACTATCGCCATCGGAGCGCCAAGTGTGACCGAGAGTACCTACAATGTGTTTGTAATCGACGCGATTGATAAAACCGAGATCGGCGCGGAAATCATCACCCCAGTCATAGTAGCCAAGGCGCCAATCCCAACGCCGATCGCTGTGATTATATTCAATGACATGACTATTATCGCTAAGGCTGGATTTCTGCGCATACTGGTTTTGAACCATCAATGGGTAGTCTGAACTCGAATGCATACTCTGAATGGATATGGTGTCGGAATCAGTCGGTCTTAATGATGCATCAAGACTAAAAACAGTATTGTTGTAACCATTGCCTCTACGATCTGTTACCAAGGCACCAATAGTCGAGTTTTCAAAGATATCCATCCGATAACGACCTATAGCCACTTTGCTCTGCATATCATCGATGGAGGCGATTCGCGAACTTAAATTTTTAGGAATGATGAAGCTGGTGGTCTCGTCATTAGCAGCCATAATCCCATAGGTATGATCACCCGTTTTTCCGGTGAGTTTTAATCCATATTCTGGCGAAGCAATATTTCGCGTATGCACCAAATTTTCATAAGAATCAAAATAGTCAGCGCCATCGAGAAAGAAAGTTCGACGTTCAGGGAAAAATAAACTAAAGGTATTGTTAATGTCTAGTTGCGTGCTGTCCGCTTCTACTTGAGAAAAATCAGGGTTGATTGTTGCGTTTAGATAAAGATCCTGAGTAATTCCCCAGCGGAAATCAAGGCTACCTTGTGGATCAAAATCTTCTCGCCTCCAATCATCTACAGCGGGATCACGGTTTTCGATTGAAGACATGGTTACTGTTGGAATGATTTCCAGGTTGCGACTTGGCTCGAGATCTTCAAAGCCTTGAAGTTTGCTTATCTGACAAAGATAGCAAGAGACATCACGATCCACTTCTTGAATCGTTATTTGAGTACTCCGATCGCGAGGATAGTGACGAGCAATATCTATACCCCAAGTTTGCAGTGTATCGGTAGCTGTGAATCGTAATTGTTTGAGCGGTATTGCAAGTTCTACGTTATAGCCAGACTCTGTTATTTGGCCAACACTGTCCCAAATCGCATTCCAGGAGTCGTCCTCTCTGCCATTAACGTCATCAAAAATAGCATCGATTTGCACACCCAACGGATTTACGATGAACTCAAACGCTCTCCGCTCGTCATTAAACGTATCTAGAATAATAGCGATCCAGTCATCTTCCCAGGCACGGTCACGATCTTGATAAAAGCCTCGAATCTGGCTTGGGTCTGGATCTTCCGCAATGTAAGCAACGTAGAGTACCTCGCCGTCCTCCATAAGGAGCGCTTCAGCTAAGACTTCCGCTTCAATGTTATCTCCAGGGTCTACTTCAATATTGATGAGCATGCTAGAAGCTTGTGCCCATTCGTTTTCCTCAAGCACTCCATCGATGGTCGGTGCCTGATTAGTTCGAGGAATTGTGAAGGTTTGCGGAGGTTGAGCAGCTACTAAACTGCCATATAGCAGTGCAATAGAACTGACAATAAAAGCAAAAAGGAATTGGATACTAAGTAATGCAGGCACAGGGGTTACTCCGCTATCAAGAACTAATGAGAGCGTGATTAAGATTCCTACAGTTTAATCGACATTTTTGTATTAGTGTTTGGCAATTTGTAACTGTTAGCCGACAAACCAGACAAGAAGTTTTTAATCTTCCTATCTTTTACCTTTTGATCGATCTACGGAATTGTGGACTAGTGATCACAAATTAGCAGCGGCCTCCAAGACATTGCCGAGGTCAGGTCGAATTCGATAACCTTCTTCAGCAAACTTATGTCGAATTACTCCGTCAGGAGTAATAAGAAATATCCCTGGGTGAGGAACTCCATAAGCTCGAGAGTCAGGTTCATAATCTTCATTAAGAATTCCAAGCGCATTTATGTGAGTGATGCCAGCATCACGTAGTAACGAAAAACTAATTCCTTCATTTTCTTCTACAGACTTCAATATTTCTACTGAATCATAAGTCATTGCAGCAATATTAACGCCCATAGTTTTAAATTGATCACTTACCTCTACCAGCTGCACGAGCTGGGATTTACAAAAGGGTCACCAATCAAACGAACGGCTTAGCATAAAGAGCAGACCTTTTTCACCTACTAGGCCATCAAAGGTTTTAACCATACCATTTTGGTCTTGAGCTGATATATCAATAATCGATGAGCCGACAGGAAAATCTGAAGCCCAGTCATAGTCCTGCCCATTTGATAATTGAATAGCGTTCAGAAACGTTAGGGCAAGAAGTATCTTACTTAGTCGCACAATTCGTTGGGGGAACAAGTGCATTGCATTTCCTCGTCAAACAACATTATCGAAATAGTTAAAGTTACAAGTAATAATGCCTGACTTAGTGGTAATTTATTAAAAAGTCCGAAAAGATTGGTGGTAGACGGCATTACTAGATTGAGTTGTTATGCTGAAACGGTGAGTCTTAATCTAGCCCTGCCAAGAAGCGTTCACCGCGAGGCAGATAACTCTTATGACTGTCTAGCGAGAATACAACTGAGGAAGAGCGGCCGATAATTTCTTCTCTTGGCACAAAACTGTAGGTGCGGCTATCAGCACTATTGTCACGGTTGTCACCTAACACAAAATACTGATCACTAGGCACAACTGTTGGTCCATAACTGCGGCGACCCCGATTAGCGAAGCCATTAGCTAGCCTGGCTCGATGAACTTTGTCTGGCAAATGCTCTTCGATAATTACAGAATTTCCTTCTCGTGACAACACATCGTAATCGGCTGCGACGCCATTAATTACCAAAGCATTGTTTTGCATATAAACAGTATCGCCGGGGATTCCAACGATGCGTTTTACCAAACGCTTATCTGCGACTTTGGAATCTATGATGACGATGTCACCACGAATGGGGTCAGAAACTTCAGCCAGAGAAATTTCTGTAAAAGGAATTTTTACATCGTAAGCGAGTTTGTTTACCCAAACTTTGTCGCCATCCAACAGCGTTGGCAGCATGGATGCTCCAGAAATGGAACTTAGATCAGCAATGGCACTTTTAAAGAAAACAATGCAGAAAAGCAGAGCAAAGAATTGTCGATTTTCTTTCCAGAAAATGTGCATATAACCCTGCAACCGTTTGGGAAGTTTGTGATTATTTATGTCATTCACAAAAAGTTTCTCTAGTGTTGAGTATTTAAACTAGCGTTGCTTCTGTCCTGTGTCAATGTAACTAGCTCTCAATTAAGACCATCGGGGCAATTTTGGGTCCATTTCCTGTAAGTCTCTTAACTTTTTTCTAGCTAATTTCAGGATACTTCCGCTTCTCTTAGGCCCAATTATAATGGGGTTTATGCTATCTGAGCTTGTTCTTGCAAACTCCTTTTGAGTCCAATAAGCTGTATATTCATACAGTATTTTGTGTTATCTAGCGCGGTCGGTCCAAGACATGTCCTTAATTACTTTTCATCCTGCCAGTGCAAATTGGTTTGAATCTCAGTTTGGTCAGGCAACTCAGGCTCAAGCCCAGGCCTGGTCTGCGATTCAGAGTGGTAAACACACGCTCATAGCAGCCCCTACCGGCAGCGGTAAAACCTTGGCTGCTTTTTATGCCGCTATCGATAGCCTAGTGCAGCACGGAGTAAAGAGACAATTAAGTGATGGTGTGCAAATCCTTTATGTTTCTCCGCTAAAAGCCCTTAGTAACGACATCCATAAGAACCTAGAACGTCCACTGGATGGAATTGCTGAGCACATGCACCTGCTAGGTCAGGTGCCGGTGGATATCTCTATAGCAGTTCGGACTGGGGATACGCCGGCAAGTGAACGCCAAAAAATGGTAAAGAATCCTCCTCATATCTTGGTGACAACGCCTGAATCACTTTATTTATTACTCACCAGTGCCGGTGGTCGGACCATGCTTTCCACGGTTTCCACCTTAATCGTGGATGAGATTCATGCCCTGTTAGGGGACAAGCGCGGTTCTCATCTCGCACTCTCTATCGAGCGTCTACAAAATCTGATCCGTGTTAACTCGGGTCAGCGTTTGCAACGAATTGGGCTTTCTGCAACGCAGAAGCCCATTGATATGGTAGCGAGATATTTAGTTGGCAACGAGGGTATAACGGATGAGAAAGATGAGAAAGGTGGGATAAAATCTAATGTCGAATGTGAAATTGTCAATGCTGGTTTCCGACGGGAGATTGAAATTAGCTTAGAGGTGCCTGGTTCTCCCCTGACGGCTTTAATGAGTAATGAAGTTTGGGAAGAGCTTTACCAGCGCCTGGTTGAACTAATTCAACAGCATGAAACCACTTTAGTTTTTGTAAATACCCGACGCTTATCAGAAAGACTCGCACTCGCACTTTCTGAGCGTCTTGGTAACAAATCTGTTTGTTCACACCATGGGAGTATGAGTAAAGGTCTTCGTCATGATGCTGAACAAAAACTTAAAGCAGGTAATTTGAAAGTCTTAGTTGCTACAGCATCCATGGAACTAGGAATTGATATAGGATCGGTGGACTTGGTTGTACAGTTTTCATCACCTAAGAGTATAGCGACATTCCTGCAACGTGTGGGTCGTAGTGGTCACTCTATTCACGGAACTCCGAAAGGAATTTTATTTCCTTTAACGCGAGATGATCTGGTTGAAGCAGCCGCTTTATTGCAAAGTGTTAAGCAAGGCAAACTAGATCGTATCGTAATGCCAGAGCAACCAATAGATATTCTGGCTCAGCAAATAGTTGCAGAAGTTTCATCAAGCCCGTCCGCCGCAAATAATGGCGGTGACAATACTGAAGGTTGGAGTCTAGATAAACTCTATTCTCTCTTTGCCAGTGCCTATCCTTACCGACATTTATCAAGAGATGAATTCGACACAGTGATTCGTATGCTATCGGAAGGCTATACTACTCGACGCGGTCGGCGCGGTACTCATCTTCATTTGGATGCAATTAACGATAAAATCAGGGCGCGTCGTGGTGCAAATCTTGTTTCGATAACGAATGGTGGCGCTATACCTGATATGTTTGATTATCAGGTAGTACTAGACCCAGAAGATATTGTAGTCGGAAGCCTTAATGAGGACTTCGCGCTTGAAGCGTTCCCTGGTGATGTATTTACCCTAGGCACACATGCCTGGCAAATGTTACGCATTGATGGTCTTAAAGTAAGAGTCAGAGATGCGGAGGGCATGCAGCCAACTATTCCTTTTTGGTTTGGCGAAGGACTGGGACGAACTCAAGAACTCTCGCTGGCGGTTTCCGATCTTAAACAGTCAATCTCTGATTTGCTTATAAGTGATTCGGCCAATGGGGCAATTCAGTTTTTGGCAGATGAGATAAACCTCCCTCGGTCAGCAGCAGTCCAACTTACTGAGTACTTACAGTCTGGTTTAAATGCCCTAGGCGCAATGCCAACACGTGAGTTAATTATTATGGAGCGGTTTTTTGATGAAGTTGGTGATATGCATGTTGTTATTCATTCACCTTTTGGCAGCAGACTAAATCGTGCGTGGGGTCTTGCTCTAAGGAAACGATTTTGTAAATCATTTAATTTCGAGTTACAAGCAGCAGCTAATGAAGACAGCATAGTTATTTCGCTGGGCTCGGTACATAGTTTTCCTTTAGACGACGTTTTTAAGTATCTGCAAAGTGCTACTGTTCGAGAAGTATTAATTCAGGCCATATTAGATGCGCCCATGTTTGAAGTACGATGGCGTTGGAATGCGACTCGCTCATTGGCGATTCAACGTAATAGAAATGGCAAACGGATTCCGCCGCAATTTCAGCGCATGGACGCTGAAGATCTTGTGGCTCATGTTTTTCCAGATCAAATCGCTTGCCAGGAAAATATCACTGGTAGACGAAACGTACCAGACCACCCGTTAGTCAATCAAACAATTAACGATTGTCTTATGGAGGCTATGGATATAGTCGAGTTAGAACAGCTTATCACCAGTATTGAAAACAATGAATTAACGCTGATTGCAAAAGATTTAAGAGAACCATCCCCATTTGCACAGGAAATCATTAACGCCAGACCTTATGCGTTTTTGGACGATGCACCTTTCGAAGAAAGAAGAACTAATGCAATCCGTAATAGAAGTTGGGCGGATCCAGCAGAGGCAAAAGATTATAGTTTGCTCGACGCTGATGCAATTGTTCGAGTTCAAGAAGAGGCATGGCCATTTGTTAGAAGTGCAGAAGAGCTTCATGATGGGCTCTTGTCATTAGCTTACATCACTAATCAGGAATTTGAGCAACAGAAATACCAGCGTTGGCAAGAAGGGCTCGCCAGTGACGGCCGTTTGTTGCAATTACAAAGCCACCCTAAAAAATTGTGGATCGCTACTGAATTATCGCCGCAATTTAAAACCCTATTCATAGAGTTTGCCGAAAAAGTAAATTTACCAGATTCGCTCCTAAGCAAAGAATGGACGCCCGAAACAGCATTAATCGAAATAGTTAGAGGTAGACTGCAAGGTTTGGGTCCTGTGACTGCTCCACAGATTGCAAGTGAGCTTAATCTCAGTTTAAGAAAAATCGAAGCAGCACTCATAGCATTGGAGGTAGAAGGGTTTGCCTTTCAAGGAAACTTTACTCCAATTAGCTCCCAACAATCGGTAGCTAGAGAAGGGTCAGAGAAGAATCAAACAACGGAATGGTGTGAGCGCCGCCTACTACAAAGAATTCATCGCTATACCATCGATGCACACCGCAAGACGATTAAGCCTGTTTCATTGGAAGCCTACACAGAGTTTTTATTCGATCATCATCAGTTGTTATCGTTATCAGAAAAAACAGTAGATACAGCTCCCGCTTTGGATGGACAGACACAGCTGCAGAACACGCTAAATTTTTTGGATGGTGTCGCGTCTCCTGCTGGTGCTTGGGAAGCAGACATTTACCCAGCACGTATAAAAAATTATGATCCTAGCTGGCTCGATGTCCTATGCATTAGCGGCAAAGTTGCGTGGGGTCGTTATGGTTTGCCTTCAAATTTACATAGGCCTGGCCAACGGAAATCTTCAGGTCCCGTTAAGAGCACGCCGATCACAATGGCTAGTAGGCAGAATTTGGATATTTGGCAAGCATTAGCGCAATCACAGATAAGAGAAGAAGTAATTGAATACAGCGCGGTCGCTACTCGAATTGAGGAAGACTTAAAACAATTCGGCGCTAGTTTTTTTGATCAAATTCAAAGCCGTACTAGATTATTAAAAACGCAGCTGGAAGAAGGTTTAGCGGAACTCGTAAGCTATGGCCGAATTTGCAGTGATAGTTACACTGGATTGCGCGCACTGCTAACGCCTGCTAATAAAAAACCGAGTGCGCATAGACGGCGTGGCCGTAAAGCAATGTTCGGAATCGAAGATGCAGGCCGCTGGAGTTTGCTTGATACTTATCAGCGAGCAACGGCAAAGGTCGAGGCTACGGTTGAAACTAGGAAAAAGATATCGTACAAATGGGAAGTATTAGACGATGAGCAAATGGAGCGATTAATTAGTATCTATCTGCAACGATGGGGAGTACTAATTCGGTCATTGTTAGAAAGAGAATCTTTCGCACCACCTTGGCGTGTTCTGCTAATGCATTTGCGTAAACTAGAGTTACGTGGTGTCTTGAGAGGTGGCCGATTTGTTGCTGGAGTTGGTGGGGAGCAGTTCGCTTTTCCTGAAACTGTTGATGATTTGCGCAAGTTTAAGAAGGAAATTACAAATTCTTCTAATAAACAATTTTATTGCCTGTCAGCTACTGACCCACTTAATTTACTCAATCTTACTTTGCCTAATCGCAAATTACCCCGACTCCTTAAGAACCGAGTCCTCTTTCAAGGCGGTATTCCAATTGCAGTGTTAGATAGCGGGGAAGTCCATTATCTGAGAGAAGTAGACCCACAACAGGAATGGAATACGCATCAAATGTTGCTTAAAAGAAATTTCCCAATACGCTTACGAAATTATTTAGGTAGTCTTTGAGTAATTCAACCCAACTCGACCAAAACATACTTGAGAGACAAAAAAAATCCCGCTGCTGCCGAAGCAACAACGGGACCCACTACTTATGGGAGCTAAGGAATATCAAAATTGTTAAATATTCCCCTCCAGCATTCCAACACTGACTAAGCGTAGAAATAACCGGAGGCTCCCTTAATAGATTGACTATTGATGGGATCACCTCCTTTGAATACCAGGGTAGCCATGGATGTCAGAAAGCTCCCCCTGTTAGAACTTCCAACACGTTTCTACATTTCTTATATAACAACTAATACTAAGAGTAAAGTTTCTATTACTGATCAATTATTGAACACCGGCTCGCATTTCTGGGAAGTAAATTTTGCATTCTTTAACCTAACTTTTTAATGGCTTATATGGATTGATTTCATGAACACGAGTTGATCCTAAGTCATCGTTAGCTTGCCACTATAATTAAACAGAAAAAGATTACGCGTTAACTATTCATGACAATGAACGTACTTATGAAACAGATGATTTCTAGTACACGCATAATTAGTCGTTCCTGATTAGAACGATAGAAAAAACTTTAAAGAAAAATATAGGACCGCAACGGCTAACCCTATATAAAGAATAAAACGAGATGGATTTTCGGTAAAACTGTGCCATAAAGTTTTAGTTTCGCCACTTTGTTTTTCTTGCTCATATTCTTCACGCATTTTTAAAGATCTTTGTTGCTGGTAGTCATCGATGAGTCTCCGTGCGTGCTTATATTGCCCCCTTTTTTTTAGCCAAAGTGCTGGCATCGAGACACCCCAGTTTCCAGCAAAAGTTTCAAAAAACTCAATCTTATTACTGGTCAACAATTCACGAACTTCCTGGCCTTCATCTTCAGGGACATGGCGCATTTTGAATAGAAGCTTTGACATGGCTAATAATGACTCAAATTGGCTTTTTATAGGATCTTGCGCATACTAGCTTAATTCAAATTTATTGCGACAAAAACTGGTAAGGGCTCAGCTATGAGAATAAATAGAATATTGGGAAAATGGAAAGTGCGCAAAATACAGAAAGTATGTAACGTAAAGCAAAAACTGAACATGTTTAAAGCGCAGAGAGTGTTGAGAAGCATAAGAATGGCTTACTTAATATTGCCTTTTTTGCTCACATTTTCAATAACTAATAGAGTAATTGCAGATTCTGCAGTTTGGCAAATTACCTCAGGTTCGAACTCAGTCTATTTGGGCGGTACAGTTCATCTGCTGCGCCCAAGTGACTATCCACTGCCTGAAGAATATGAACAAGCCTATCAAAATTCTTCGCAGATATATTTTGAAACTGATTTAAGTGCAATGTCAGACTTGTCAGTGCAAACGCAGATGTTACAACAACTTACTTATCAAGATGGACGTTCGCTAAAAGGTGTTCTGTCAATCGAAGCCTACGCTGCATTATCAGATTACACTAATGAGGCCGGAGTTCCTTTAATGATGCTGGAGAAATTTAAACCAGGTATGGTTGTGAGTACGCTCCAAGTGATGGAATTTCGACGGATAGGATTTACTCCGGAAGGAGTCGATTCTTATTTTAATACTCGGGCAATTAGCGATGCTAAATTCATCGGCCAACTGGAAACGGTTATGGAGCAGATAGGCTTTCTTGCATCAATGGGAGAGGGTAACGAGAGCGAATTTATCCTTCTATCCTTGCGAGACCTTGAAGAAACAGCTGATCTGATGGATGGCATGATTGCGGCCTGGAGATCAGGCAATAATAGCGAGCTAGCAGATTTGTTTGTTAAGGAAATGAAAAATGAGGCGCCGGAACTCTACAATAGCCTGCTAAGGCAGCGAAATCTCAATTGGATCCCTCAGATTGATCAGATGCTGAGAGATAATGATACCGAATTCGTTTTAGTTGGCGCGGCGCACTTAGTCGGCGATGAGGGCTTATTGAAGCTATTAGAAGTAAAAGGGTATCAAGTTACGCAACTATAAACTGCTTAATCATAAACTCCGGAATCTGCAAAAGCAGATAGACTTAGCTATCTCTCTGTTTTTTATAAAATAATTCGTATCAACTAGTTTTATGGCTTAGCACTATCTGTCGTGGGCCACTAGTGGAGGTCTGACCACTAACACCTGATGGAATTTGTTGCACTTTACCTCCGGCTTTCAAGAACGCTTCGATATGCTCTGCGAGGTCAGCGCGGGTATTAACCCCCGCGTCTTTTTTTGATGCTTTGCTAGCCATAGATCAGTATCTCATTATTTCAAAAGCGGGCAAGTATACATGAAACCACGTATTTCGGCTAATTGAGGGTGTTTTCAGCGAGTGCAATGGAAGATTGTAATATAGGTTTGGCAGGTGGTTTGGCGCTGAGTTTGCCGATCTTCATCCTAATTCTTTCCTCACTATGAATTGAATAGGGAGCGAGGTTTTTGAATACCTCGCTTGAAATACGCAATTCTGGATACCGCTAAGTTGGATTTTCAATTTACGAGAAAACCAAAATAAAACAGGTTCAAAGTTTTACTCAGCGAGTCTTTAAACCAAGCTGTTTTCTTCGCCTAACAAAATAGTCAGAGTCGTAATCGCCAGGTAGCTAACCTATCAATTCATCCATGCTGGTTTTATAGACCGCTTTAATCTTAGCCAAGAGTTCCAGATCTAAGTGACAACCATAGTTGCGAACAGTCTCGATATCTTCCAATTGTTTTTGCGAGACATCGAATAATCGAGCCCCTTCGTTCATCGAATAACCAGCCTTTAATTGCAGCTGACTGACGTTTTTTTTAACACTTAACGCGATGGACAAAAATTCTGAGTACTTTGGATAACCGATAATATTTGATAAAAACATTGAGACTTAAGGATCGCCTAAGAATCAATACTTGCTCCCTTGTATTCAATTTATTTTTTGATAATTAGTAATTACTGAATGGCGATTCAACTAGAGTAGATTTAAGTCAACAGAACCGTTTTTCTATGATAAATAATTCTTTAATTCAATTGGGAAATTTGTATCGATTAATCAAAGTAATCAGCAGAAGCTCTAAATTTATAGTGAGTCTATTGAACTATTTGATAGAATCCTGAAGAACAAATCACAACATGACGATCACCCATGACTGAATCTGAAAATACACAAGATGATGCTTCTCAAACGGCCGAAACATCGGATGACCGTATAACTTCGAATAAGGTGGTCGCGTTTCACTTTCGATTATGTGAGGTCAATGAGCAAGGCGAACATAGCGAGTGGTTGGAGCAATCCAATAATCGAGAACCTTTGTATTACCTCCATGGTTTCCATAACGTCATTGTCGGTGTTGAAAAAGCGCTAGATGGAAAACAAAAAGGCGACAAGATCCAAATTACATTGGAGCCTGAAGAAGCCTATGGTCAGCGCAATCCAGAGCATCTTCAACGCATTCCTTTAAAACACTTGCAATTACCCGATGGAATCAAGAAAGCTGCAGTTGGGGGCCTTGCTAGAGCAAGATCAGAAAGAGGCTGGCATAACGCAATAATACTAAAAGCAGGAAAATTCACAGCTGACGTTGATTTTAATCATCCATTTGCGGGTCGTACTTTGCACTATGAAATCGAAGTTGATACGGTTCGAGATGCTACTGTTGAGGAAATAGCTCATGGCCATGTACACGGGGCAGGTGGACATCAGCACTAAAAGGCTATGGATTAAATGAGGAATTAGATTCGTTAAGATGAGAACTCGCAATGGGACCAAGTAGTATTGTTGTGATAGAGTTAATCGCCTGCTACTTTGAAACTATAACCGCCCAAATTTAAATTGTCGTAATGGGCCAAAAATAAGAGAGATAACAACAATGAACCCTGAAGATAAAGGTCGACGAGATGTCCTTAAAGGTGCTCTAGGCACTGGCGTAATAGCTGCAGGTGCAGTGACTGCCCCTGGCTTTCTTTTTCCAGCACTGGCACAAGGAGAAAACTTAGTGCCTTTCACTGATGATGCTTCTGAAGCTTTTCAATGGCGCCCCATCGAACCCAACACCACGCACTGGCAAGACACTCGAGAAATCACCTCATTCTTCACAGGCAATGATGATTTCTATCTGGTTCAACACTACGGTCAGCCAGAGGTCGACAATAGCTCTTATCGGCTAAAAGTAACTGGCATGGTTGATAATGAACTTGATCTTTCACTAAGTGATTTAATGAATGGCGATATTATCGAGCAACAAGTAGGTTTCGAATGCGGTGGGAACAGCCAGAGATTATTGTATGGACTGATCGGGAATGCGAATTGGCGAGGTGTCACATTGAGCAGTATTCTGGAGAGAGCTGGCATTCAGGAAGGTGCTAAGGAAGTCGTATTTTTCGCTGCTGATACTGCAACTGAAGAGATTCGCGGCAGAGAAGTTGAAAAAGCCTTTGCGCGGAGCCTATCTATCCCAGATGCACTGCGTAGCGAAAACATGCTCGCATTTGAAATGAATGGAGAACCTCTTCCTCATTATCATGGAAAACCACTAAGACTAGTCGTTCCTGGCTGGTATGGAGTTGCTAACGTTAAATGGCTAACCCAAATTCATGTCCAAGATACCCGTTACATGGGGCGCTTTATGGGTCGTGATTATGTCACTCTGAAGAAAACAAACGTAGGTGGGGTTGAGCGTTGGGTAGAAAATTCAGTGACAACCCTTAATCTCAAATCTGCCATAGTTCGAGTGATAGAAAGTGGCGGACAATATTCAATACAAGGGTTCGTGCTTAATGATGGTACACCTCTCGAAAGCGTCGAGATCAAAATAGATAATGGACCATGGCAAAGAGCTGAATTGAATCCGCGGAATACTAAGTATTCTTGGAAATTGTTTAGTTTCGATTGGAATAATCCTGGCACTGGAGAGCATACTATCGTCTCTCGAGTCACCGATATAAATGGAAATGTCCAAGCGACTAATGAGGAGCTTCCTGAGAAAGTTAGTTTTTGGGAAGATTTTGGGCAGTTCCCCCGCCAGGTAACTATCTAAGAAAAGATTTCGAGCACTATCGTCTGAGGGATTTTTGCATGCCAATTCATGTTATTTGTAAAGGTCCCTTAGTATTCTGCAGGTGTGATTGCAGTCTCTAAACAACCCCTTCCCTTAAGTGCCTTTCTCCTAACTAGGCAGTGGAAAGAATCTAATACTGGATTGGAATTGATTTTCTGGTTCGCTTCGAGCGAAGGTCCACTTCGTCTTCATTTGCCTAGGCAAGAAGCAATCTGTTTCTTTCCCTCGAGCCAAACAGATGAAGTGAAGAAAATTCTAAAAGGCCAAAAAAACTGGCGCATAAACCCGACTGAGCTTCTAGATTTCACGAGGCAAAAAGTATCGGCTTTGTACTTCTCCAGCCAACGACAACTATTCGATAATCGTGACCGATTAGCAATAAGAGATATTCGATTACTTGAATCAGATATTAAACCTACAGATCGTTTCTTGATGGAAAGATTCATTAAAGGTGCCGTTGAAGTTCAAGCTGAGCAACAAGACAAAGAATTTTACAAAAACCTCGTTAATGTACGTCTGAAAGCAACGGACTATCGACCAACATTAAGTGCTGTTTCAATAGATATAGAAACTGATTACGACGTTAGCCAACTCTACTCGATTGCCTTGTATTCAGATGATATTGCTAAAGTTCTTATGATTGGGGAAGGAGAGGTAAAAAGTAGAGCAATTCAGTCTTGCCAAAAGCGCTCTATTGACTTGCAGTTTTATGCCAATGAAAAAAATTTGCTTAAAGCCTTCCTACAAATTATTGCTGAATTGGACCCAGATGTGTTGATCGGTTGGAATGTTGTTAATTTCGATTTGAAATGCTTGCAAGATTTCGCTGATAGAGCGGGTGTTAAATTAACACTTGGCAGGAACAATGAACCAATTAATTGGCGACAATCAAGAGACAGCGATCAGCGGTTTTACGCTTTAGTTCCTGGCCGTGTGATTCTTGACGGAATAGAGCTAATGCGCTCAGCCACGTATCAGTTTGAAAATTTTTCTTTAGAATATGTGTCTCGTCGCCTGCTCAAAAGAGGCAAGCTAGTAGAAGACGTTGAGCAAAGAAGCGAGGAAATAAGCAAATTATTTCTAAAAAACAAATCAGCATTAGCTAGTTACAATCTTGAAGATTGTCGACTAGTTTGGGATATTTTTGAGAAAGAGAATTTGCTTAGTTTTGCCATAGAGCGGAGTCAATTAACAGGCTTGGAACTAGATCGTTATGGCGGATCAGTAGCAGCTATCGATTTCCTCTATTTGCCGCGATTACATCGTAAAGGTTTTGTCGCACCGGCACTGGACCAGCTAGAGCCCTCGAATATGAGCCCGGGAGGACATGTTATGCGGTCGATGCCCGGAATCCACGATAACGTTATTGTCCTTGACTTCAAAAGTTTGTATCCGAGCATCATTCGAAGTTTCCATGTGGATCCACTGGCGCTGATTGAGGGGTTAATTGAAGATAATGCAATTGAGGGTTACGACGGTGGTCTTTTCTCCCGTGACAAATATATATTGCCTGAACTTATAGAGGATCTTTGGGTAGCTCGAGACAGAGCAAAAGCAAATAGTAATGAAGTGCTCTCTCAAGCAATAAAGATAATCATGAATTCATTTTATGGAGTACTAGGCACTATAGGTTGTCGATTTTTTGATTCGCGCCTAGTCAGTTCAATTACGAAACGTGGCCATGAAATTATTATCCAGAGCAAAGAATATATAGAAGATAAAGGTTACCAGGTTATCTATGGAGATACGGATTCTGTATTTGTACTTCTAGGAAACGTTAAAAAGGATAAAATTGCATCAATTGGTGGTTGCATCGCTAAAGATTTAAACAATTGGTGGAATGAAAAATTAGAAAAAGAACATAGTGTTACTAGTTTTTTAGAAATTCAGTTTGAAACTCATTATCAAAAATTTTTAATTCCTACAATAAGGGGCTCTGATGCGGGAAGCAAAAAACGTTACGCAGGTCTACTAGCAGATAATAAAGTTCAATTTAAAGGCTTAGAAACCGTCCGCAGTGACTGGTCTCCTTTAGCCCGTGAGTTTCAAAAAGTATTGTATAAAAAAGTATTCCTTGATGAACCGTTTGATGACTATGTTAAAAATATCGTCGAAAAATTGTTGAATGGAGAGTTTGAAGACGAATTAGTGCTTCGAAAGCGCTTGCGCCGAAAATTGGATGACTATGTAAAGAATGTGCCTCCTCACGTGCAGGCTGCGCGCAAAGCAGAAGTAATTCGCGACGAGAAAAAACTACCCAGCCTCTATAAGTCAGGGGGATGGATTGAATACCTCATGACAACGAATGGTCCAGAACCTCGTCAGTATCGCCGAGCATCAATCGACTTTGACTTTTACATTGATAAACAGTTGACACCTATTGCTGATGCAATTCTTATCTTTAAATCGTCTTCTATGAATGACATTATTAATCAGCAAATTAGCTTATTCTAAACTTTAGGGCCATTATTTTAGTTGGTTAGTTTAGTTGTTATTTTTTCGAGAGGTAAACGATGACCACTTATTTAGTACTCACGGCAATTGGCGAAGATAAGCCGGGGCTGGTTGAGTCCCTCGCTCGAATAATTTCAGATAACTCAGGCAACTGGCTGGAAAGCAGCATGTCGCAGTTAGCGGGAAAATTCGCAGGAATTCTCCGCGTTAGTGTTAACGACAATAATGCGGACAAGCTTATTCATGCATTAGAAAATATTACAGATCAATTAAAGTTAGTGATTGAGCGAGCTGATGCTGACGGCGATATAGAGTTTCAACAAGCTGTTAAGCTCAATTTGGTTGGCAATGATAGGCCTGGAATAATTCGGGAAATTTCTCGTGTCCTCATGAATCTGTCAATCAACGTGGAACAACTTTCCACAGAGTGTGCGCCAGCGCCAATGTCCAATGATGTATTGTTCAAGGCAAAAGCAAATTTAAGAGTACCAGCAGATTTAGAGCCGGAAGTGTTGCAACGGAGGATTGAACAAATAGCAGATGATTTAATGGTAGAGATTCAAATAAGCTAGAGTAGTATTGAGAGTCTTATTTCTACCACTCTAAATTATCGATTATATTTGCTGATAAATTTGTGCTCTCGATAAATATTTATTCACGCAAGCTTAGTATTTGCCAACCTTT
>Ga0206678_10000202_pt1 | contig 37261 bp, 37 predicted proteins | sample M180m12015metaG_FD_155453 | JGI IMG/M metagenome (GOLD analysis project Ga0206678, IMG submission 155453) | Ammonia-oxidizing marine archaeal communities from Monterey Bay, California, United States - M1 80m 12015 | ecosystem: Environmental > Aquatic > Marine > Intertidal zone | place: USA... | reverse complement strand
CTGGGGCTGGAGAAGGTCCCAAGGGTTGGGCTGTTCGCCCATTAAAGTGGCACGCGAGCTGGGTTCAGAACGTCGCGAGACAGTTCGGTCCCTATCTGTTGTGGGCGTTAGAAATTTGAGAGAACCTGTTCCTAGTACGAGAGGACCGGAATGGACGAACCTCTAGTGTACCTGTTGTGGCGCCAGCTGCATTGCAGGGTAGCTACGTTCGGATGAGATAAGCGCTGAAAGCATCTAAGCACGAAACTCATCTCAAGATTAGATTTCTTTTAAGGGTCGTTATAGACGATGACGTTGATAGGTCACAAGTGTAAGTGTAGAGATACATTCAGCTGAGTGATACTAATTACCCGTAGACTTTGAAATTAACTATATATATTCATTACAATTTATGTCAAATAATATTAAAATATTATGGTGACTATAACGCTAGGGCCCACCTCTTCCCATTTCGAACAGAGAAGTTAAGCCTAGTTGTGCCGATGGTACTAGAGTGATATCTGGAAGAGTAGGTAGTTGCCGCCCTATAGAAAAAAGTCCTAATTCGAAAGAGTTAGGACTTTTTTTATTTCATAAAAACTAAAGGAAGAACCTCTCGGTCCTTATTTTGAGCTTTTTTAAAGAAATTATTTAGTATACTTGCATAATAATTAAAATTAGATATTATGTTTAAATTAAATAGATGGTTTGGGTCATTTTTACTTATTGGTTCTGTAATCTTCTTTATTTCTTGTAAAAAAGAGGTTGTTAATGAGATTATTACTAGTAATGATGGAGCAGAAGCGAGATTAGCGTATACTGAAAAAGGATATACAGAAATTGAAGTAAATCCAATTGTTAAGAGAAATTGCTACTTTCCAGATTGGGATAAAGATGTTATGACACCTGTTTCTGGTCTTTTTGAGTATTATGATGCTGATGATAATTGGGTTGCTTCTATTGATTTTGGTGATGGAACATGTGATGAGTGGGCAACTAAGACTTGGGATGTTGATATTTTCCCTGATTACCCAAGTGGAACCAATGATTTTTCAGTCTTTTATTATAAAAAAAAGAACTAGTTAGTCTTTTAGATTAATAAAAACCCACTCAATTGAGTGGGTTTATTTTTGGTGGACCTCTCGGTCCTAAGCTCGCACTTTTTTTATTCTGTGATTAATAAAATTAAGTGAGCAGCTGACCAACTAAAATGTTCTGCATTTAACCCTTCACCTGTTAAAGGGTGATAATTTTCTCGTATTGATATTCCTGGTTTATTTAATCCTGCACAATTATTAATCACTTTATTCTTTAATAAATCAGATTCTTTAAAATATCCATACTTATTTAATCCGTCAACACCAAACCAAAGTTGATCTAACCAAACAGGACCTCTCCAATAGCCATTTTTTGGGTCAAATTCTTGATGTGATACATCAATAGTTGGTAATGGAACTGTTGTGTTGAAGCGAGTGCTGTCCATCATGTACTCAATTACTTTCTCAGCTTGTTCTTTAGTTGCTATCTCACACCAAATAGGCGTCCAGCCTTCAGGCCCTAAAGCATCATTCAGGAATTCCCCAGTTTCTGAATCAATATCGTAAAAGTACCCTGATTTTTCGTCAAAAAAATTGCTTCTAATTCTATCACTGAGCGTATTGAATTCTTGTTCCCATTTAGTGTGTTCTGAGAGCTTAAGTGTTTTTGCCATTTTTGATAGATATTCTTTCTCCTTAGCTAAATAAGAGTTTAAATCTACCGATTCTGTATTGATGGAATAATCTGAATCTTCTACTATTTTACAGTTATCAAATCGAATTGCATTATCCATTCCACTTTCCCATTTTGCTGCAATTAATGAACCATCAGTTGAACCATATTCGCATAACCCATCCTTATCATAATCTCTAAAAGCATACCACCAATTGTGATAATTTACCACTTTAGGATACATTTCATTTAGGAATGTGGTGTCCTGAGTTTCTTTATAAATTTCCCAAATTGCCCAAGAAGAAAGGGGAGGTTTTGTATCTCTCCAATTGTGTTTTTCTATAGTTGTATCTCTAAAAATACAATCAGCAATCATTCCGTCCTTATTTTGATAATCATACATTGCTCTTACTTGGTTTTTTGCGAGTTCTGCATCAATTTTCACTAAAGCAACAGCATGTTTCCATGAGTCCCATGACCAAAATCCTTGAAACCATTTGTAATGATAGGAAGGAAAAAGACCGTTATGTTTTAATGAGCCAGCAGCACTCTTCCAATTATTGATTAGAGTGCAGATGCTTTTTGTGAGAATAAGTTTTTCCTCTTTACTTAATGAATTGTTTTTTGTTATTTCCAGATACTTGCTCCACCTTAACTGATTGTCTTCTACTGCTTTTGATATGTTAATTTTACGGATAGTTTTTTGTTGTTTTTTCTGATCGGGATGATATTGAATCTCTATGGAATAGGTTTTTGTTTCTTTAGGTTTTAAATTATCATTTTTAAGAGAAACAACATATTTATTTGAATCTGAATAAATATTAAAAGGCTCATCACTTATTGGGTTCAGGTAAATTTCCTGACCCTTTTCCATAAGTGTAATTAAGTATGTATCCTTATTTATAAAGTGACCAATTTGATGAAATATTTCTCCTTCCCATTGTGGAGTAAATTCCAGATTTTGATTTCTGTTATTTGTTATTATAGTTGAGATAATAAGGCTTTTACTAGAGGTAAATATTAAGGTACTCTTTAAGTTAATTTCTTCAAAAGTTATTTGATTTTCTAATCTTCCAGGAAAATAATCTTGTTCAGAATAATTCAGATTTCTTAAGAGTGAATTGCCATTTTCATCAACTAAATCTAAAGAAGTAAAATTATTTGATGCCCAAATTCCATGTTCCACCCCTAAGATATAAGGGCCTGAGAATCCGGTTGTAGTTTTATCATCAGATAGTGCAAATCCCATCCAATTACCTAAATCAAAAAAAGCATTTAACCCTTCATCAGTTGGAGATGTTGGGCTGTTTTTTAATTCAATTACATTTGAAAAAGGAATAATTGTTTTTTTACACGAAACAGCTGCAAAAAAGAGTAATAATATAAATAGAAGAGTTGGCTTATTGTGTGTCATTTTACAAATGTAGCTTGAATACAATATTTATTATTTATTAATTCCATTTCAATGATTTCCCTTTAAGAGTCTTTACCCTATTCATGAATTCTTCTACACGCTTTAATTGTATCTGATTTTTAGCATAAAGTAAATTGTTGCGCAAATGCCAATATATCATCCCATGTGCAGCCCATTGAATATAATAAGGAAGTAACTCCTTTTCTTTATTGTTTAATTTTCTAACAGATTCATATTCCTTTATCAGTTCGTTCATTAAATCTATCTGAATCATATTATCTTTATAACAAAATCCGTTAATGGACATTCCTAAATCAAAAAGTAAAGTGTCAAAGGCAAAATCTTCAAAATCTATAATCGCAATTAATTTATTGTCATTGAATATAGTATTGTCAGGGAAACAATCTCCATGTACAATTCCCATAGGCAACTCCTCCGAAATGTAATTCTTTAAAAAAGTGGTTTGCACTTTGAAATAGTCAAATATTTCAGGGTGCTGGTATTTGGCCTTTGGAAATTCTTGAATGATAGTTAGACAATGTTCAATGCTAATATAATTGGGTCTTTTATACTTTTCATTTATTGGCAAAACAGAGAGAGTACCAATTGCTCTGCCAATTTCACCTGCCATATACTGGTTTGGAATTGGGTGTATCCCCTCAATAAATTCGCTCAATATGCAACTGTGATTATTTATTGAGCGAATATAAGCTCCGCTATTATCAGCTAAAGGATAGGCTGTTGGAAAGCCACTGTTTTGCAAAGCATTCATTAGTAATAATTCTTGTCTCACACTATCTTCTGATTGTATCTTGTATAAACGAAATAAAATATTACCTGTGGTAGTAGTTACTTTAAAATTCTCGTTTGCATACCCAAAAGAGATATTTTCGTGAGATATATAGGATCCATAATTATAATGTAGCAGTGTTTTTTTTATATCTAACTCCGTTATTGTTATTTCTACATGGCCACTCATTAGTTCAATTTTTCAGCTGGTAAAGATTCTACTACAAAGAAAGAGCTATGGGCTTTTAATTTGTTAATACTAAATAGTGTTTCATCCTCCCATTCATGATATTCTTTCGTGCAGGAAGTAAATAGAGTTGTTGAAAATACCATTAGAAGAATTAAATAGTTCATAGTGGAATTTTGTGATAAATTAATGCGTTTTAGGTGTTCTTTTTAAAAAGCAAAGGTAATAAAAACCCAGTGGGTTTCTTTTTGATGGACCTCTCGGTCCTAATTTCGAACTTTTTTAAAAATTATTAAGTAAGTTTGCAGTATGAAAAAAGTAGATGTGTTAGTTGTTGGCGCAGGTGATAATTGGAAAGTTGATAATATCTCTTCATTATTCCTGCTACAGTATTATTCATACTATGATTGTACTGAGAGTATTAAATATATTCAAGTATGGTTTAATAACGATTCTGCTCAACTTTTCACCAGATCTTTTTAATTATTTTATATCAATAGACAGATTAAAATGCATTTAATAGAAAGATTAAACAAAATTATCTCATATATTATTAAAAATTCCAATTTCTATAAGGACCGTATCAATAGAGATTTAATTCTAAATAGCGTTTCTGATTTAAAAAAGTTTCCTTTTACTTCAAAAGATGACATTACTGTATTTAATGATGATTTTTTATGTGTTGAAGAAACAAGAGTTAGAGATTTTGTAACTACTTCTGGCACTTTAGGCAATCCTACTTCTTTTTATTTAACAAGGAATGATTTAAATAGATTAGCAAAAAATGAAATGAATTCTTTGAAGATTAGTGGGGTTAATCAATCTGATAAGGTTTTATTAACTACCACTATAGATAAATGTTTTATGGCTGGTTTAGCCTATTTTTTAGGATGTCAAGAATTAAGTGTTGGTGTAATTAGAACTGGCCCAGGAAATATAAAATATCAATGGGATATGATTGAAAGATTTCACCCAACTGTGATTATTATTGTCCCTTCTTTTTTATTAAAGATGATTCAATATGCAAAAGAAAATAATATTGATATTTCAAGGTTATCATTGAAAAAAGCAATCTGTATTGGAGAACCTATAAGGAATGATAGTTTTAATCTGAATAGTTTAGGTAAGGCAATAAAAACATCATTAGATATAAAATTACATTCTACTTATGCATCAACTGAGATGATGACCGCTTTTACTGAGTGTGAGGAAGGGAAGGGAGGGCATCTTCAGGAAGATTTATTGCATGTAGAGGTTTTGGATGAAAGTGATAATGAGGTTGAAAGTGGTGAAAGTGGAGAGGTCGTTATTACCACATTAGGGGTGGAGGCTATGCCTTTGTTAAGATTTAAAACTGGAGATATTTGCACAGTCCATAGAGAGATATGTGAGTGTGGAAGAAGTTCTTTACGATTGGGGCCTGTCTTAGGAAGGAAAAATCAAAGATTAAAAATAAAAGGGACTACTATTTTCCCTTCAGCAATTATTGAAGCAGTTTACGCTTTTAATGAAATCAAAGATTTTGTAATTGAGGTGACTTTAGATAAATATGATTCAGATAAATTATGTTTATTTGTGACAAGAGATTTTTTAGAGATTTCCTCTTTGAAGCAGTTTAAAGGTTTTCTAAAATCTAAGCTTCTTTTTACTCCAGAAGTTGTAATTGAAGATATTGATTTGATTAATAAGAGGATTAGTTCCAATAATAGAAAAGTTAATAGATTTATAGATAAAAGGTAAATGAAAAGATTAAAAATTGAAGATATTAAAGAGATATTGGAAGGAAAGAAACAATATACTTTTTCAGAAGAAGATAAAATTCAGGCATTAGAATCTTTTAAGTTTTTAAGAGAGTTCTCATCTGACAGCCTAGTCTATGGTGTAAATACTGGCTTTGGCCCTATGGTAGATTATAAGATTTCTAAGCAAGACCAAGAAGATCTTCAATATAACCTTATTAGAAGCCATTCAAGTGGTACTGGCAACATTTTGCCTAAGGAAGTTGTAAGGCTAGTAATGATTATTAGATTACATACTTTTTTACAAGGAAAATCTGGTGTTAGTCAATCTTTAATTGACACTCTTTCTGAATACATAAAGAATGGGATATGTCCTAATATTTATGAACATGGAGGAGTGGGAGCAAGTGGAGATTTGGTTCAACTAGCACACCTTGCATTAGGTGTAATTGGTGAGGGGGAAGGTGTGGATTCTAAGAGTGATATAAAACAAATTTCAGAGTTATTGATAAAACATAATTTATCTCCTCATAAATTAACATTAAGAGATGGTTTAGCTATGATAAATGGCACTGCATGCATGACTTCATTGTCAACAATTAATGTAATAAATGCTAAGAAGTTACTTTTTTGGAGCGTGAGAGTTTCAACAATGATGTTAGAGATTTTTGGTTCCTATGATGATTATGTTTCTGAAGAATTGAATAGTGTAAAATATCACTCAGGTCAAATTGATATTGCAAAACAAATACGAGAAAATTTAAAATCATCATCTTTAATTGAATCAAGGTATCAAGGTACTGAAGTTAAGAATTTTCAAGAATTCTATAGCATAAGATGTACGCCCCAGATTTTAGGTCCTATTTTGGATACTTTGAAGAATTGTGAGGCAGTAGTTGAGAATGAGATAAATTCAGTTGATGACAACCCTATTATTGATGTAAATAACCAAAAGATTGTTCATGGTGGTAATTTTCATGGAGATTATATTTCATTAGAAATGGATAAACTAAGAATAGCTATTACTAAATTAACAATGCTTACTGAAAGGCAGCTAAACTTACTATTAAACTCAAAAACAAATAAGATTTTACCACCATTCTTAAATATTGGTAAATTAGGGTTGAATTATGGAATGCAGGGAGTTCAATTTACAGCAACATCTACTACAGCAGAAAATCAAATGTTATCAAATCCAATGAGTATTCATTCTATCACTTGCAATAATGATAATCAAGATATTGTTAGTATGGGGACAAATTCTGCTTTAATTACTAAAAAAGTAATTGACAATGCATTTCAGGTAATAAGTATACAAATTATTGCATGCGTGAAAGCACTTGAAATATTGAAAGTAAAAGAAAGAGTTTGTGATTCTACCAATGGTACTTTGAATTCAATTATTCAACTTATTGGTAGTCATGTTAGTGAGGATGATATTTATTATAATAAAATAAAATTAGTAGAAGATTTTTTAAGAAATAATGGAGAATAGAAAAAAGAAATTAAATGCATTTGAAGCAATGAGTCAAGCTCAAATGTTAACATTTTACCCAATTGTATTTCAAGCAGTAGTTGCGGTAAAAAGATTGGGAATACTACAGTTTCTGAATGAGAACAAAGGATTTAATTTGGTTGAGGATATAGCAAAAGGTCTTGATGTCTCTGAATATGGTGTGAGAATTCTTTTAGATATGTGCTGTAAGGTTCAGGTGTCAGAAAGAAATGAAAATGATGAATTCGCAATTGGAACAGTGGGCTTTTTTATTCTTAATGACTCTCAGACATCTACCAATTTGAACTTTGTTCAAGATGTTTGTTATAAAGGAGCATTTCATATGACTGAATCAATAAAAGAGAGTAAGCCAGTTGGATTAAAGGAGTTTGGTAATTGGGATACCTTATATGAAGGACTCTTGGATCTTCCTAAGGATGTTTTGAAAAGTTGGCTTGAGTTTGATCACTTTTATTCAGATAATATTTTTAAAGAATCAATGAAGATAATTTTCTCTTCATCACCAAAATCTATTATTGATATAGGAGGGAATACAGGAAAGTTTATAATTGAGGTATGTAATTATGACAATGATATCAAAGCAACAATTATTGATTTAAAGCAACAATTAATTGAAGCTAACAAGAATATTAAAGCAAAAGGTTTTTCTGATAGAGTTACTTTTGTTGAGCAAAATATACTAGATAAGGAAATGAACTTTTCTTTTAATACGGATGTAATATGGATGAGTCAATTTTTAGATTGTTTTTCTGAGGATGAAATAGAATTAATCTTAAATAATATCTCAAAAAGTATAAATAAGGAAACAAGAATTTTGATAAATGAAACATTTTGGGATAATCAGAACTTTGAAAGTGCTGAATACTGCTTGTTAGGAACCTCATTATATTTTACTTCAATAGCAAATGGTAATAGTAGAATGTATTCTGAAAAGATCTTTAATAAAATAATTGAGAAAACTAATCTAGATGTTGTGAGTAGATCCTCCTTGGGTGAATATCACACATTATTAGAATTAAGGTTAAATTAATTGATGAAATGGAAAAAGTAGATGTATTAGTGATAGGAGCTGGTCCTTCTGGTTGTATGTCTGCTGCAATTGTACTTCAAAACGGATTAAAAGTAAAAATTGTTGAAAAGAAAAAGTTCCCAAGATTTGTTATTGGAGAAAGTTTGCTTCCAAGGTGTATGGATCATTTTAAAGAAGCAGGTGTTTTAGAAGAATTACAGAAACATAATTTTCAAATTAAAAATGGCGCAAAATTTATGTTGGACTCTACTTCATGCGATTTTAATTTTTCAGAGCAATTTACTGAAGGGTGGGGATGGACATGGCAAGTTCCTAGAGCTGATTTTGATAAGGTAATTGCTGATAAAGTAGAGTCTGACGGTGTTGAAATTGAATACAACACAAAAGTTATTGGAGTTGAGTTTAATGGCTCTAAGTCTATTGTTACAGTGAGTAAAGATGGTGCAGAAAAAAAAATTCATGCTCGATTTATTATTGATTCTAGCGGATACGGAAGGGTATTACCCTCATTGTTAAATTTAAATATCCCATCATCACTTCCTGTTAGAGATACAATTTTCGCACATTTTAAGGGTATTTCTAGAACAGAGAATAAAGACTCAGACAGAATAATTTTAATTTCACATAAACCTGATGTTTGGATTTGGGTTATTCCATTTTCTAACGGGGTAACATCTTGTGGTTTTGTTGGGAATCCTAAATTCTTTAAGGGATATCAAGGAACAAATAAAGAGAAATTAATTACATTAATTAAAGATGAGCCCTTATTGAAAAATAGATTTAATATTTCAGAAATGTTATTTGACCCTCATCATATTTCTGGGTATTCTATTTCAGTAAAACAATTATACGGTGTAGGTTATGTCCTAACGGGTAATTCTACTGAATTCTTAGACCCCATCTTTTCATCAGGAGTAACTTTTGCAACTGAATCGGGCATTTTAGCTGGAAAATTGGTGTCCAAGAAGTTGAAAGGTGAAGATGTGGATTGGGATAAAGAATATTCTAAACCTTTACTTAGTGGTGTTGAAGTGTTTAGGACTTATATAGATGCTTGGTATGATGGGTCATTACATAAGGTGTTCTTCTCAGATAATATTGATATTAAAATAAAGAATCAAATTTGTTCTGTGCTTGCTGGATATGTCTGGGATAAGTCAAATCCTTTTGTATCAAGGCATAAAAAATCTGTCAAGAACTTAGTGGAACTCTTAAGAAGTTTGGAGAGTTAATTTTATTCTATAATGATAAATAGACACTTCCTAAGACGCCAAAAGGAATCGCATTTTCATTGCTTAAATATGTTAATCTCCAAATTGCATTAATTCTTAAAAATTTAAAGATATTTTCTATTCCAAATCCTACTTCAGCATAAGGTTTCTTGTAATTTAATCCTGTAGAGAATACGGGTAGATTTCCTTTTAATGTTTGATTATGTATATTTCCCACTATTAAATTCCCTATTAACACTTCTCTGATTTCTAGTTTATTTAAGAAAGGAATATAGTTTAATATTCTTCCGTTTAGGTGCTGATCCAAATAGATAGCAACATATCTATCACTTACAAATTCATACGGATTCATTAATGAAGATTTAGTAATATTAAAAACAAATGATTCATTACCCCTGTGTACTTCAGCCATTGAGAAAGGGGTCTCCTTTTCTGTTATATATAGTCCAAAGTCAGCTAAATATCTTGTTCTTCCAAAGAAAGTAGTGTTAACATTCTGTCGGACAATAAATTTCGCTTTAATGATATTATATGATGATGAAAAGCGTTCTTTATTAGAATAAGTGAGATTTGCATAAAAGTGTGGTGCACTAAATTTAGGCACATTATATTTGTTAAAATGATTAATTATTAATTTCGATTTAGAATACTTAAGATTAATACCAATACTTGGCTGATAAATATCTTGCATCACCAAAACAGAGGAATTCTTTTCGGTTAATTTGTAAGAATAATATATACTTGCCTCAAAATACTCCCAGTATTTTGTGAAGGATAACCTGCCTTCTATTTGGTATAGCATTAGTTCATCTGCTTTTCTTGCAAACATAGATGTAAAAGCATCACTTTCTGATGGGTTAAATCGATTTGGGAACAAAGATGTATAGATGTATTTGTCTCCTATTGGTTTTAAGTCATTTAAATAACTCATTCTAATTTCAACACTACTTGCAGTTTTAGGCCTAAAATTAAGTTGTGTTCCATATTTAAGTCTTTTGTCAATGAATCCATATCCGATATAACTGGAGTTCATTATGTTCTTATGGAAATTACTATTAGTTTTTAATAAGAATGAAATCCTTTGTCCTTCAGTTTTATTTGAAGAATGCATATTGTAAATTGGACCAATATCTACTTTGTTTAAAGTTATATATGAGCTAATAAGTATCTTACTTAATTTATTTATTAGTTTTATATGTGAATCATTATTAAGAGAATCTATTATATCTATGTCATTCCTAAGCGATTCTGTTTCAATTACAGTGTACCCGTTTTCTTTCTCTCTATAAGATTCAAACCTTGTTTTGTTCTGCTTAATTAATATTGAAATAGAGTCTGGGAGAGGAGTTTCAGAGCTTGATATCGTAAATTGAATATTATTTTTTGATTCATATCTTACTTCCTTCATATAGTTGAATTCTTGCATAAACATAACTTCTTTCAGATGGTTAAGATATTTTCCAGATAACTCTATTTCAACCTTTTGAACAGCAGAAGTTATCGTATCTATCCAGATGTGGCCTGAAAATGACACATCTTTTTTTCTTTTTTTGGCAATCTTGATTTTATAGCAATATCTATCCTTTACAAAAGCACTATCTATCAAATAAAAGTCATAAAAGGAGAATGCATTGATAGATAATGGACTAATAATACTTCTTCCCATTATGCTAATTAAATCATCATGTACATCGAATGTAAAATTTAACTGTTCATTGATAAAATCAATAAAAAATTTATGATCAACACCAACTCCATAAGTTTGATTTTGAATTAGACTATCATTATAGAATTGATCTTCTGTAATAAAGAAGGGGACCCCATCAGCAAAAGAATCTGACATTGTAATAAATAATTGAGATTTATTCAATCCAATAAATTTGTGAAGAGGGTCGCTTAAGTATGCCTGTGTTATATTCTGAGTAATTAAATCTTGAGTAGTACCCCTAGCTTTAAAATATTTTTTTTGTTTAATGCTTTTTTTTATGATTTCTACAGCAGGATCTTCTTGTTTTACTATTTTAACCTCTCCTAGTATTATTGAGGATGGTGTTAAATAGAAACTTCCTAGGCTCTTCTTTTTTATAATTTCTTCTTTAGGTTCATAGCCAATAAAAGAGATGTTTAGGGTTGAGCCTATTTTTGCTTTAATACTGAATTCGCCATTTTTATTTGTAATTGTTCCAGAATTATCTGATTTACAGGAAATATTACAGAATGGTAATGGTTCTTTTGTATCTGCATCTAATATTTTGCCTTTTATTGTTTGCCCAGATAAGTTTGAAGAATTTAGCAGCAAGGTTATTAAGCATAAATATGAAAGAAATTTATTTAGCATTTCTAATATCTGTAAGTATTTTTTTCTGATCAATAAAATTAAAACATGTAAGGAGAGCGCTAATAGTTACACCAAGAACACCATGTAGGTTTACACTTTGGCCTGTTAGAAATAAATTTTTAATATTTGTCTTTGTATGAATATATGAATTTAGGGGCTTCTCCTTGTTTTTTAGGTAGCCATACATGCTGCCGAAAGGTGATGCGTTATAGTCTCTTAATGTTAAAGGTGAGGAACTATGAACTGAACTGATTTTACTTCTTATTTCTGGGTAGATTTTCTCTAGGGATGAAATCGTTTTATCTTCATACTCTTTCTTAAATTTCTCATAACCAATACCTCTCTTGTTTTTATTAAAGTGTGTGCTGTATGTGTGTTCCCATTCTTTTACATCTTCATAATTCATGTAGGTCAAAACAGAACAGCCATCCGCATACTTGTTGTTATTTTTCATTGGATGAAAACAAAGAAAAAATCCTTTAGGCCATGATTTATTTGAATAATCACCAACTTCCCAAACATTATCTGTTTCAAAATGATAAATATTATAATTTAAATAAGGTAGAGTGTTCTCTTTGAAACATAAGTTTAATCCGAATGAAGAAATTGAATTTTTAATCTTATTTATGCGTTTAATATACATATTCCTAAAATTATCTTCTCCAAATATTCTAGTAGTTTCAATAGGGTGCAAACTTGAGATGATATTATTACCCTCCAGAATATTCCCATTTTTTAATTGAACAGATGATATGGAATTATTGATGATATTAGCAGAAACTACTTCTTCATTTTTTAATACGATCCCTCCTAATTCTTGTATTGATTTTGCAAGAGTCCGAGCTACTTGTGAACTTCCATTTACAAATCTCCAAGCCGATTCAATATATGAATTCACTATTAAAGCATGAATGTAAAAAGGTGTAACTCCATATTCACCTCCGTATAATATGTTCTGTGCGGCTAATATATTCCTTAATCTATTATCTGTTATTATTGATTCTATTACATCAGTTACACTTTCCATCTCCTGATTAGATACAGGATATTCAGTTTGATCTTGTAAATTATATAGAGGAAATTGAGAGCATACCTTTTTAATTTTTTGACAATATTCTTCAAGTTCTTTCTTTTGATGAGGAAAATCTTGAGTTAAGTTTTTGATAAACTTATCATATCCCTGCCCTAAAGAATAAAATTTACTCTCATTGTTAAAATGGATCTTATCAAAACATTCCTTGTCAAGTTGTTTTATGTTAATCTTATCCATCAGCCCTAGATATTTAAAAAGTTGATTTAATGTTTGACCTTCACTTAATCCACCAACATAATGAACTCCAGTTTCAAACATTGTTTTATCTCTTGAGAAAATTTGAAGTCCACCACCTAATTGAGAGTTTTTCTCTAAAACAATTACTTTTTTTCCTTCTTTAGCTAAAATATAGGCACAAGACAAACCACTCATTCCTCCGCCAATAATTATAAAGTCGTATTTCATTTTCTTTTTAATATAAATAATTTATTAGAGGTAATATTTGAATGATTGTGAGTTTCAATGTAATAGTTGTTTTCCTCAGCTATAGATTGGATTTCAGCTTTAGAGATGAAATTTAGTTCTCCATTTGTTAGGTTAAACTTAAATATCTTAGTGGAGAAAAATTCTGTAATTTTGGTAAAAATATGACTACTAATTTCTTTTTCTCCATCTCTGATGAAAATTAGACCATTTTCATTTAAACCTGTAAAGCAACTGTTTAATACTATGTGTTGTGTGTCTTTATCTAAGTAGTGCAATACGTCATTTAAAAAAATAGTGTCTGCACGATTGATCTTAGATGTTGTGATATCTTGGTGAGTAAAAGTTAAATTTGAATCTCCCTTAAACATAAAATAATTCTGAGCAATACTTATTTTCTTTTTATCATAATCAATTCCAATTATCTCTCTTTTAAGAGATTTTAAACTTAAAAACATAGAGAGGAATCCATAGCCACAGCCAAGATCATATATTTTTGCAGTTTCTGGGATTAACTTGTTGTAATGCTCATAATTTCTCCTTTCTAATCTCCATTTGATTTTAAAATACCATTCAATTATTGGTCCTTTATAGTCAATATTAGATCTAATATTTCCATATAAATAGCCAGCATCTTCTCTTTCTTTACTGAAGGAGTCTAATTCAGTCTTAAAATATTGTTTTATTGCTTTAGTTCTTTCTTGATAACAAGTCCCAAATCTATTATCATTCCATTTAATTCTAGGAATCACCTTGTAACTGACAATTGATTTTTTTATAAGGAAATCATTTTTTCTAATTGCATTTCCATATCCATGTAAAAGGATTGGGGTTATATCTAATTTCAAACGTTCCGCTATTAAGAATGCTCCTTTATGAAACCTGCCTAAATTATCAGTTTCACTTCTACTTCCCTCAGGGAATATCATTATTGAGTACCCTTTGTCAATTAAGTTTTTTATTGAATCTATATTTTTTTCAACTCCATCAGTAATTGTAATAAATCCTAAATATCTAATTAGATTTCCGAAAATAGGAGAGTAATATACCCAGTCTTTCACTACTAAAACAATTTTTGAGCTTAGCATCAACATCTGTAGGATATCTACAAATGATTGATGATTTGCAATAATGATTGATGGCTTATTGAAGTCTAATTCTTTTGAGTTAAATTTTCTCATTCTTACATTAATTGCTACAAATACAATTAGCCAGGACATTTTTTGAATGAATAAATGTAAAAGAGGTTTAAATATTTTTCTACTATAAGGTATTAACGAAAGCAAGAGAGTTAATAGTGAGAATAGTATACTTCCTCCAATAAATAGAGTGTAAGAAAATAATGATGAAATAAAGTTTGATAAAGTAATTGGAGCTAAACCTTTTTCACTTCTTCTTGTGATAATCCATTTATAAAGAAGTGGTTGCAAGAAGAAAGAAATTAGTAAGATTGAGAACATACCAATTATTGAGATTGGAGCAATTGAATTTATTGCAGGATGTTTAGCAAATATTAAAGACCCTAGTGCAATAATTGTTGTTATGGCTGAAAGAAATATACTTTTAAAATTAATTGAGATAATATCTTCATTTGTTTTGTGCTTTCTTAGGTGTCCATCAGAAATGAATATTGCAAAATCATCTCCAATTCCAAATATTAGGGTTGAAATGATGATGTTGACAAAGTTGAACTGAATATTTAAAATTGCAGATATCCCTAGAATCCAAATCCAACTAATTATCATTGGAAGGAAAGTAATTAATGCAAGCTCAAATCTACCATAAACTAAGAGTAGTGTAAGGAATACAAGAATCCCAGTGTAAAACAATAAGAAATTAAAATCATCTTTAATTTCTCCTAGAATTTCAGTGGCAATTCCAGCTTTATCAATGTAATTAATATTATGATATCTTAAGATATCTATAGCTTCATCTTTTTCTTCCTTATCTAATGTGATAATACTCTTTGCGACCCACTTATCTCCATCACGAGTTAATCCTACACTCTCATTAGGCAATAATATTGAGAAGAACGGTTTGGACTCTACAAGATTAAGGAATTCTTCATACGCATTGTTCTGATAGTTGTTTTTGATTATGAATTTCTCAAGATTATCATTTAACTCAGAAGAATTTTCTTTCCAGAATTTTTCCCAGTTAACTGATCTTTCTTTTATAATATCTGTTGGGAGATTAAAAAGAGAGAAGTTTGAAAATGAAATAATTTTTCCGTTAATTTTCATGCCCTTAAGAATGTGAAAGAGCTCTAAATTATTTATTTTAATATCTTCTTTATTATTACCTTCAGTATAAATTAATAAATTCTTGTTATTATCTGAATCAATATTAAGAAGCTGTTTTTCTACATTTTTTAACTCATCAGGGAAATAGTTAAGATTTTCTATGTTCGAATCAAAAGTAACATCACTTACTTTAAAAGCTAATAGAATAGTTATTAGTATAATTCCAATACCAAAGTGTTTTTGAGTTCTATTAGAAATATCTATTTTAAATACTATTGGGCTTTTATCTTTTCTTAAATTGGGGCTAATAATGGGAAGAATAAATAAAACAAAAAATAAAGATCCAAGCAAACCAAAGGCAGCAAACCATCCAAAATCACTTAGAACTTGTGAGTTTGTTAATGTTAATGCATAAAAAGCCATAATTGTTGTAAATGCGCTAAAGATTAATGGCTTGAAAAGTTCCTTAATTGTCTTAACACTGTCTTTATTATGTTCCAAATGTGAGAAAAAATGAAAAGAATAATCAATAACAATTCCAAATATTATTGCTCCTGAACCAAGTGCAATTCCAGAGATATTTCCTTTAGTCAAGTATATTAGTGCTAAAGAAAAAATCATTCCAAAAACAGCTGGCATAATAAAAAGGAGTGGCAATAGGTAGCTTCTGAAAACTAAAACTAGAATTAATAGTATGAGAATAATTGTAAAAGATAATGTAAAATTTAAATCTTTTTTGATTTGAAGTGAATTAACAACAGGAATAAATGAAGTTGAGAAATATTCTAATTCAATATTCTTATTCTTGTATTCACTCTTTAACTGTTTTAATTCTTTGTAAATAAGAGTTGAACTAGGAATGCTTGCATCCGCTAAGTTAAAGGTAATTATAGATTGGCTTTCTGAGTCGAATTTAAATAATTCAGAATCCAAAAAACCTTGATGATTATTCAAGACTAAACCCATTAAATTTAACGGGTCTTTAAAAATAAATTCCTTTTTAACCCCAGATGTAGGCGAGTAAAGCAGTTTGTGATTATTTTCAAGAATTGAATCTAAAGAATTTAACCTTTCTTGAGCTTTAATGTAGTCTGATTCTTCAAGGTAAAAGGGAGTGTTAGAGTAAAATTTTCTTTCAAAATATTCATTTTGTTGAGATGTTTTGTTAAAAGAAAGTTTGTTCTGGAATTTAGTTTTTAGTTTAGAAACTAAGTTGTCTTTTACTTCCTGAATATCAATTGAAGGACTGGATGTTTTAAGAAAAATAAAAACTTTTTTACTCTCAGAGGAGGAAAGTATTTTCTCAATTTTTTGATTGGGAAATATATTATTTACATTTTCATTTAGAGAGATCTTGGAAGCTATAGATGCTAAAAAGCCAACAAATAAGATTAATAAAAATATAAATACTTTTTTATTTTTCCTCCAATAATTTACCCACCACAATAAAAAGGTCACCATATTAATTTTAAGTTATTCAAAAGTATTAAATTTGTATTGTTTTTAAAAGATTATAATAAAAAAATTACAATGAGAAAATGTGCATTAGTTACAGGTGGGTCAAGAGGTATAGGAAGGGCAATAGCAATTCAATTAGCTAAAGATCATTCCTATCACATTATTGTTAATTATTCATCTAATGAAACTGCTGTAAATGAAACAGTTGAAATTATTACTGAAGCAGGAGGTTCTGCCGAAACCTTGCAATTTAAAGTGCAAAATTATGCTGAAGTATTAGGTAAACTAAGTACTTGGAAAGACAATAATCCTGAAGACTCTATTGAAGTATTGGTTAATAATGCTGGCATTACTAAAGATAATTTATTACTCTGGATGGGAGAAGATGATTGGAATGATGTGGTAGATATTAGTTTAAAAGGATTCTACAATGTTACGAATATAGTTCTTCAAGATATGATAAGGCTTAGAAATGGAAGGATTATTAATATAGCATCAATTTCTGGACTGAAAGGAAACTCAGGACAAACAAATTACTCTGCTGCTAAAGGTGGATTGATAGCAGCTACAAAATCTTTAGCACAAGAAGTTGCTAGAAGAGGTATTACTGTTAATGCAATTGCACCAGGGTTTATACATAGTGATATGACTAAAGATTTACCTGAAAAGGAATTAAAAAAGTTTATCCCTTTAAGGAGATTTGGAAAAGCTGAAGAAATCGCTCATTTGGTTAGTTTTATCTCCTCAGATAAAGCTGCATATATTACTGGTGAAGTGATTAATATTAATGGGGGAATTTATTCGTAAATTATGGGAAGAAGAGTTGTTATTACTGGGATAGGAATATATTCTTGTATTGGGAAAAATATAAAGGAAGTTACTAAATCATTAATGGATGGAAGAAGTGGAATAGGTTATGATCCGGAGAGAAAAGAAATGGGATATAGATCAGCTCTTACTGGAATTCTTGATATTCCTAATTTAAAAGGAGATTTATCAAGAAGACAGAGGGTTAGTTTAGCAGAAGAAGCTATTTATGCCTATGTGTCAACTAAAGAAGCTTTAGATAGTGCAAAAATAGATGATAATTTTTTAGATAACAATATCATTGGAATGATTTTTGGAAATGACTCGTCAGCAAAGGCTGTAATGGAAAGTATTGATAAAATTCGCATAAAAAAAGATACAACTTTATTAGGTTCTGGTTCTATCTTTCAGTCAATGAATAGTACTGTTACAATGAATTTATCAACTATCTTTAGAATAAAGGGTATTAATTTTACAATAAGTGCAGCTTGTTCTTCTGGTGGGCATTCAATTGGAACGGCATATAACTTGATAAAATCTGGAATGCAAGATACAATAATATGCGGGGGTGCTCAAGAAGTAAATCCGTATGCTTTCGGAAGTTTTGATGGTTTAGGAGTTTTTTCAATTAATGAAAACGAACCAGAAAAAGCATCAAAACCCTTTGATAAAGAAAGAGATGGCTTAATCCCAAGTGGAGGTGCTGCAACTTTAATTCTTGAGTCATTAGATTCAGCCTTGGAAAGGAAGGCTCCGATTTTGGCAGAAGTTATTGGTTATGGATTTTCATCTAATGGTAAGCATATTAGTGCTCCAGATGTGGATGGTCAGGTTCGCTCAATTGATATGGCGTTAAAGAATGCTGGTGTAAATCCTGCTGAAATAGATTATATTAATGCTCATGCTACATCTACTCCTCTAGGAGATGAGTGTGAGGCAGCAGCTATTTATTCAATTTTTAAAGCTTTTAATACTCCTGTAAGCTCTACAAAATCAATGACAGGTCATGAGTGTTGGATGTCTGGGGCAAGTGAGATTGTTTATTCTGTCATAATGATGCAGAATAATTTTATTGCACCAAATATAAACTTTAATAAAGCTGATGAATCTTTGTCAAAAATTAATATTATTGCAAAACCTTTTAAAAAAGAACTAAATACAATTATGTCAAATTCTTTTGGATTTGGAGGTACTAATTCTAATCTTATAATTAAAAAATATGAATCTTAACGAAATAAGTAAAATAACAAATGAAGTTCTAGTTGAAGAATTTGAAGTTGAAGAAGGTTTGATAATAGGAAAAGCTAACTTTAGAGAAACTTTAGATTTAGATAGTTTAGATTATGTTGATTTAGTTGTTTTTGTTGAAGAGAATTTTGGTGTAAAACTTACTGCTGAAGACTTTCAGGCAGTTGTTACTTTTGATGATTTTTATAATTTAATTTTTATAAAAATTAATGAGTAAATGGTCTGGCAGAACAAAAGGATCTGTTTTAGGCTATAGTATCTTTATTTTTTTTATTAAGAAACTTGGAGTATCAGTATCTTACGTCTTATTGTACTTTACAGTTCCTTTCTACTTTATTCTTTTGTCAGAAGCACGAAAAAATTTACTTCTAACTTTTCACAAAATCCCGAGTTTAAAATCAACTAATCTTTATTTTTTAATTTATCAGAACTTTCATAATTTAGGAAAGACATTGATTGATAATTTTGCTATTCTAACAAGATTTGGGAGTAAATATTCGTATTCTCAAGAGGGAGAAGGTTATTTGATTGATTTAATTCAAAACAATGAATCAGCAATTCTTATTAGTGGTCATATTGGAAGTTGGAATATAGCTGGAGAGTTATTAAAAAAACAGAAAGGAGTTGTAAATGTTGTAATGTATGATGGGGAAGCTGAGAAAATAAAGAAATTAGTTGCTAGAGATATTGGAAAGAGTAATTATAAAATAATTGCCATAAAAGAAGATTTGTCGCATTTATTCAAAATTAAGTTGGCGGCAGATAATGGGGAGTTAATTTGCATTCATGCTGATAGATTTATTGAGGGGGCTAGCACAGTCACTTCAAAATTATTTAATCAAGAAATTAACCTACCTTTAGGTCCGTTTTCAATAGCTTCAAAATTAGATATTCCATATACATTTGTATTTGCAGTAAAAAAAAGTCAATATAAGTATCATTTTTCTGCTACAAAACCAAAAACATCAGATAGCCCTCAGATTATTGCAAATGAATTTTCAATGGTTTTGTCTGATAAATTAACAGAATATCCAGAGCAGTGGTTTAATTACTTTAATATCTTTGATACAAGTAAATAACTTATGAATATTAAATCAATTATTCCTCAAAGAGAGCCAATAATAATGATCGATAATGTTATCAATCATTCTAATGAAGAGACTATCACTACATTAACAATACTTAATGACAATATTTTTGTTGAAGACGATTTGTTTCAGTCGTCAGGTTTGATAGAACATATTGCTCAATCATCAGCTGCTAGGATGGGAATGCAGACTTTTGAATTAGGAAGAAAACCCCTTTTGGGATATATTGCTTCTGTTAAAAATATGAAAATTGAAAGATTGCCAAAAGTTGGAGAAATCATCACAACAAAAATTATTATTACAAATCAAATAGGAAATATTATAGTTGTAAATGGAACAAGTAAGGTGGGTAGTAATATTATTGCAAATTGTGAGTTGAAGGTGTTTATTGAAATCTAATATGTATATAGGAGCAGAAAGTATCGTCTCCCCTTTAGGAAAAAGTGCTGAAGATGTATTTAGAAAAATTTCTTCAGGAATCACTTCATTAGCTGAAAAGAGAGGAGTTATTCAATCGTCTTTTACTCCAAATGAATTGGAACTTCTTCCTTTAATGAGAGAGTCTATTTTAGAGAGTATTTCAAAAATCAATAAAGATTACTTATCTAAGACAAGGACTCTACTAATAGTCAGTACAACAAAGGGGGAAATTAATTTAATCAATTCTAATATTAGTAAGGCTCACCTATATTATTTGTCACACGAATTATCACACGAATTTGATTGTATTGACAAAGGAATTGTACTTTCTACTGCTTGTGTTTCTGGACTACAATCATTAATAATTGCAAATGACATGCTAAGTAATGGTTTTTTCGAGAATGTAATTATTTGTGGTGGTGATTTAGCGTCTAACTTTGTAATTGAAGGTTTTACATCCTTTTATGCATTAAGTAGTGCTCCTTGTAAACCATTCGATAAAGACAGAAAAGGATTAAATATAGGAGAAGCAGTATCAACAATAATAATGAGTAAAAATGAAAATATTTTTAATTATACTCCTTTTAGATTTTTAGGTGGATGCTCAATTAATGACGCTAACCATATCTCTGCACCTCATAGAGATGCAGAAGGACTGATAAGATCAATTGAAAATTCATTAGAGATTTGCAATTTAAGTGTTGAGGATATTGATTTTATAAATGCACATGGTACAGCAACCGTATATAATGATGGAATGGAAGCAACAGCTTTTTCGAAATTAGGGTTTAATAACACTCCTATTAATAGTTTAAAAGGGTTTTTTGGACACACTCTAGGTGCAGCTGGTGTAATAGAAGTTGCAGTCAGCCTGCAAAGCATGAGAAACAATCTACTTTTAGAATGCAAAGGATTTAACAGCCAAAGTTTTGAGAAAGAATTAGATATCCTAACTGAGAACAGAAAATTAGAAATTAATACAATCCTAAAAACTTCATCAGGATTTGGAGGATTTAATGCGTCTGCAATAATTCAAAAAATATGACAGGAATTGTTTTTAATAAATCTGAGACTTCAGTAAAATTTAGTAATGAACTATTACATCTGGATATTGACATCTTCTTGAAAAAGATGTATTCTGAACTTGATTTAGATTATCCTAAATTCTTTAAGATGGACAATTTATGTAAATTAGGAATGATCGGAACAGAATTACTATACAGAAATAATATAGAACTATTTAACAATAAAAAAAAGATAGGAATTATTCTCCAAAACAAATCAAGTAGTTTAGATACAGATATTAAACATCAAGATGGAATTAGGAAAAAAAGTGTAAGCCCTGCAACTTTTGTTTATACTTTACCAAACATAGTGATTGGAGAGATCTCAATTAAACATAAATGGCAAAGTGAAGGAGTATTCTTTATTAATGAAGAGCTAGACTATGAATTACTTTCTCAATATTCAAATATTCTATTAAATGGAAATAGAACAGAAATTAATATTGTTGGATGGGTTGAAGTCTTTAAGAATCAATTCAAACTTCATCTTGGTATTTTAGCTAAATCAACTTCTACAGAAAAACTTAAGGAAGCATTAAGCTAATACAATCCATGAGTAAAGGGAATTATTTCTTTATCAAATAATGCCTTTACCGCACCTCTCTTAGGGTTTGCATCTAGGCTTTTAAATGAGTTTTTGGATTTAAAGCGTTTGATGATTTTGTTGTCTTTTGTAATTGCTTGTGCGTTTATAGTATAAAATATTGAGAAATTTGCATCAAGATTTAAGATGAAATCTGCTTGTTCTTTTGAATTGACAGTTTTCCAATATCCCCATAAGAGTATTTTGTCATTTGAATGTTCAATAACATTTTCATTATTAGATTCAATATATACTTTTGCTCCTCTTACAAAATAATCATTAGCATCTTGCGCAAAAGATGCTAATGACAATAAACTAACAACAAAGGTTAGCATTAGCTTTTTTATAATTACCTTTTTTTCCATTGCTTGTATTTTTTCTTTTTAATTTGTTTAATGATATCATAAACTGCATTGGTCCAGTAATTCCTAAATCCAATTCCACCAGGTTTCCCAATTATTCTTTCGGTTAAGATAATTTCTTTTGTTTTAGAATTAATAAGCGTTACCCAAAATACTCCTTCAGCCTTTACTTTATCTAGTCTTTCAGCAATGAATAGGAGTACAATGTCTTGTTTAATGTCATGAAAATTATAGGATACAATTATCTTTTCAATTTTTTCATAATCTAATATATATGATCGGTCGGCAAAGATATTTTCTGTTTCTATTTGTGTGTTTTTAATGTCAAAGTAATCACCAATTAGAAAAAAGTGATTTTTTAGTTTGAATGCCTTTTTAATATTATATTTATCTCGTTCATTAAATAATAATTGATTAATTGATAAAAAATGTTGTTCAACTATCTTTTGTGGATTATTAAATCCATCACGCCCTAGAAATTTAACATTTGAAAAATCAATCCCTACACATGCCCAGGAATGCTGCTTTTTAATTTCTGAAAAAGAAGATTGAGCGGAAAGAGACTGAACGCTTAAGGATACAATTATAATAAATAATACTCTTTTCATAATGTGATTTTTTAATTGACCAAATCTAATTATTTTTTTCAGAACACAAAATTAGATAATTTTCTATTTCTTTATTTAAAGATTGAGAAGGTAAATCTTTCTGTAATGCTTGTTCAAACATTTCTTTTGCTTTTTTATATTCCTCTCGTTTGTAATAAAATCTCCCAAGAATAAAATAAGTATTATAACTATTAGGATTTAATCTGATAAATTCATTTTTATCAAAGTGAGGTTCTTGAGCATTAAAAAGGATGTAGTCATTTAATTTATTCCTAATTACTTTATGCTTTTCGAAATCGGTATATTCTTTTGTATCCAAGAAAGAATCTTTTTTGATAATTTGAGTAATCTCAGAGTTGTTAGATGAAAAAATGCTATCCAAATTATAACAAATAAAATCACCTAATTGATACGGTGGAGTTGAAATCCATACATTCTTTTTATTTGGCTCAAATACAATCCCATGATGGGCTAATAATTGATTTATTGCATGGCAATTGCCAAATCCAATTTCTTTATTATTAAGTCCTTTATTGTCTCTTAAAATTTCAACAGAGGTTGTGATATCTAAAATAGGGTTCTTCTTGATTAATTCATTTACTCTATTGTATCTGTGTTTGGAATCCGTATTTTTAATATTTTTAATATTGATAGAATCATTAAGAAAGGAAGAGCTTTGAAAATGATTAGAACAAATAATCAATTCATTGTTTTCAAAAACATCTGTTTTCTCAGGTGTTTTTTCTATGATAATAGTTTTGTTATCATTTGCTGAACTAATCATGATTGATTCAGAAACAAAAACTTCTTTTGAATTAATATAATTTTTAGCTTCTTCTAGGTCCTTTGAGAATTGGAGTGTCTCTCTAACTAGAAGTGAAATAGGTAATTTAGCAGAAGTAGGAGGGGAGGACATGGAAGCATTAATCGTAATAGCAAGCCCTTCTTCATTCATGCCAGAAACTACTCCCATCATACCTGGCCATGAATAAGATACAAAACCATAGCCAGAGTCTGGTTGAATCATTAATAATACTTTCTCTTTTGCAAAATCATCTCCAAAATAAAAATCAAAGTTACGAGCATGAATAATATCTCCGTCTTTTGTGTTTTCTCCCCAAGTAGAAAAGGAAGTGCAGCCAACAAGTGAGTAATTATTTAATGCATGCCCTAAATCATGTGCAGCATGATATGCCAATATTCTCATGTATTTTTCACCAATATAGTCGTATTTAACAGAGAAAGATAAGGAAACGCCTAATATCTCATTTTTCAGTTCTTCTGACACATAATTATTTATATCAGCATGAAAAAGGTAAATTAGATTCTTTAAGAACCATTGGTAAAACCTTGAAGGAATAACTTTATTTATACTATTCACAAAAACTTCTTCTTGATATTGAATAGGCTCTTTAATTAAATTTCCATATGCAACACCTCTTTCAAATGCATCTCCTTCTAAAGATACTTCCCAAATACCATATTGATTAACACGAGCCCAATTTTCTCCATACCTAAATAAACTATCATTGTTTTCAATGATTAAATTCTGATAAACATATTCAGCTGGGATTTTTGGTGATGTCGAATGTAACTTATATTTGGAATATTGTACAAATCCAATAAGTAATAATAATACAACTGAAAGAAGAATACACGCCCACTTGATAGTAATAATAGAAATTTTTTTCATTTTATTTTCTGTTTTTATTGGTGATACTCATTAATATATATGAGATGCTAAAAAATATAGCCCCTAATATTATTGCAAAGACGACACTTCCTATCAAGTATTGTTTCATTACTGACTGTATACTGTCTAAATTTATGGTGTTTGAGAAACTCAATTCCTCTCCACCAATAAGAAGGTGTCCGCTTAAATAACTTCCAAACAGAATAAATGGGATAAGTGGCGGAATACTTATGTTGCTAGTAATTAAAACAATTACTTTGTTTAGCTTAAATAAATATGCAAAAAGTACAGCAACAATCATCTGAAATCCCCAAATAGGAATAATCCCCATAAAAGCCCCAAATCCAATTGATAATGATTTTTGAAGTTTTGTGCCCTCTTGAGAAATAAAATCTTGTTTAATTTTCTTGATTCTTTTTTTACCAAATATAAGGAATAGGAATCTTTGAGGAATGTAAAATAATATTGCTATTATGAAGAATATAGTGTTAAGTATGCTTATTCTAGTGAAGTCTTTAAAAGGCCTAAAATGTGACACTCTTGTTTCATCATATTTTACTCTAATTGGAATCTCTTTGACTTGAACTCCTTTCCATGCCATTCGGACTATTACTTCAATCTCAAATTCAAATTTATTAGTAACAAAACGCATTCCTTTCATCTTATTTAAGGGATACAAACGAAAACCTGTTTGAGTATCAGTAAGAGAGATTCCAGTTTCTACCCAAAACCAAAAGTTAGAGAATTTATTTCCAAAACTACTTTTCTTAGGAACACCATCTTGCGTCATATCCCTTGCTCCAACAATGATAGAGTTAGGATTGAGTCCGATTTTATCAATAAATAAACGAATATCTTCAGGGTAATGTTGCCCATCAGAATCTATTGTTATCGCATATTCAAATCCTTTATTGATTGCAAAATTAAATGCATCTTTTAAGGACTTTCCTTTTCCTTTATTCCTAGAATGTGTTAGTATGGATACATTGCCAATATATGTTTCTAATATCTCAGAAGTTTTGTCAGTTGATCCGTCATTAACAATAATAACATCAGAACAAACAAGTAAAACATCTGAGACTACTTTATCTAAAGTTTTCTCATTATTATAAGTAGGAATTATTACGCACCACTTTTTTTCAAGAATATTATTTTTCTTTGTACTCAGCATTTATTTTAAAATAAACTTCTTCATCCTTTGACACTGAACTTCTTACATTATATGTCTCCTTATTTTTCTCTGTCTTTATTTTTATTCGATAATGATTACATTGAGAAGGGGAAATCATTTTTGAGAATTTAATATTTTTCGCTAAAGATAGTTGAACTTTAGTATTTAAGGACTCAGAGACTAAATCTCTAATAATATCACACATCATAACTCCAGGTAAAATCGGTCTATCTGGGAAATGACCTTTAAAAACTTGGTGAGAAAAATCAATTTTTATCATGTAAATAACCTCCTCAGAATTATCTGACATGCTTTCAATAATTGAATAAACTTTTTTCATGTAATTATTAATAGAAATTTATAATTGTGATGTCTTGGTCTTTTGAATTTATCTCTAATTTATTTAATGAAATTTCATGACTATTAAATGTTAAGGAAATGTTTTCTATTTTCTTCTTCATAGCACCTTTTACTGGAGTTATAATTACAATATAGTTTCCTCCTTCTTCAAGATACTCCACAAATAGTTTTTTATCATGTAGAATATCACCACTTAATATTGACATTATAAACTTACTAATATACATGTCAAATTTTTTATCAGTATCTTGATTAATTAAAAAGATTTCTTTAAAAGGAGTTTGTTGATTCCAACTAATTTCTCCGTCCTTGTTATATTTAAAAATACCAGTAGAAATTAAAGGTTCTTTTAACATTGAAAGATATTTTTCTTGTTGGTATTGACATTCTATTTTCGTTAAACTAGAAAAGTGAGAATTGATTTTTTCCTCAATTGAGATGTTCTGACTAAATATAAATAGAGTCATAAGATTAAATGTCACAAGGAATAATTTATTTTTCATCTATAATCTCTGTAATTGTTTTGAATTGAAGATTGTTCTTTTGACAATATTTTATTATATTTTCTAAACTTTCAATAGTACTGTTACATCTATCGTGAAACAAGATAATAGAGCCACCCTTTTTAATGCCTCTAATAACTCTGTCATACAAACCATTTGAATTAGAAATAACTGTATCTAATGATCGCACATCCCACCCAATAGATGTCATTTCTAATTTTTTTAATATTTTACTAATATTAGAGTTTGTAATGCCATAAGGAGGTCTAAACAATTTACTTTTTTTTGAAGTAATAGCAGTTATAAGACTATTTGTATTAATTAGCTCTATTTCCATATTATTTTGAGAATAAAGAGGAAAAGTTGGTTTATGATTGTAAGTATGGCAACCTATTTCATGCCCTTCTTTGTAAATTCTTTTTACAATTTCTTGATTTTTCTGAATTGACATTCCAATCAGGAAGAAAGTTGCTTTTATACAATGTTTATGAAGTATATCTAAAATTATTGGAGTTAATTCAGTGTCAGGTCCATCATCAAAAGTTAAATAAATACTTCCTTTTTTACCAGAGTTAATTGAGTTAACATATATATTTCTTCTTATATCAAAAATGCCAATAATATAATATAGGAGAATAATAACTAATATTAGATATAATAATAACATCATTTCTTTATAATTATAATCCCAATATCTTGATTTGAACTATGATTTATAATAAATATCCTATTTAATTTTTTTGGAATATTAAAACCATTTAATTCAGAAATATTAGAGGTATTTAATAGCTCGACACCCATTTGTAGGCCATAAGAAGAGTTTGTCATATAAGTGCCACAATAATTTGAATAATTTACGCCCTCCAAGTTATTCACATATTTACAAGATGAGTTTCCAGATAGTATAAAATCTTTCTTTGGGCTATAGTTGTAGGCATCTAGTAATGAGTTTAGTTTTTCTCTTTTTGTAATAATACAATTTACCACTTCTGCTATTGAATTCTTTTTGTTGGGAGATAAATTGAAAAAAGATGATCCGGAAGAGAATAACCTCTTAGACTTCAATTTAGATAAGATTTCATTTAATACAGGGATTGACTCATCCACTCCGCCAACAATTACAGTTTTACCTTCATTAGTCAATAATATCGCATCTAATAAAGCACCTTCAAAAGACACTCCTCCTTGAGAATAAGTAGTGTTGTATCCATGATTTTTTGTATGTAAAGCTATTTCTCCTGAGATTGTATTGTGTACAGAATTAATAAAAGGAGTAGGAGATAAAATCGATTGATTATTGTCAATAAAGGAGGATATAAATAGTTCAGTATTAAGCATACTTCCTAGCCCAGTAGCAACAACAACTCCATCAACTTGACTCCCATTTAAACATTTTATAGAGTTCGCTAAACCCATTTTTACAATATCAGACATTCTTCTTAGGTTAACACCAAGAATTGCATTTTTATAATCTGGATGAGTAATATTATTACCATCTAAATTATTTAAGATTCCGAAATTGAAAGTATCTCCATTCGAAATTGTAGAATATTTATGTATAAAAGCCATTATTCCCCAATAATTAGTGTTGTATTATTCCCACCAAAACCAAAAGAATTAGATAATACCCTTTTGATTACAACATCTGTTTTTAATTCACTAATAGGTCTGATTTTTAATTCACTCATTTTTTCATTATAATTTAACAATGGAAAGAGTGTGTTTGTTTCTATTGAAAGTATGGAATAGATAAATTCTACAATACCTGCAGCCGCCAGAGTATGTCCGGTATATCCTTTTGTTGAACTAAAGAGTTGGCTTTCTCCAAATATACTCTCAATTGCTCTCCCCTCAGATAGGTCATTATTAGAGGTGGCTGTTCCATGAGCATTAACATAATCTATTTTTGAAGGGGATAATTTTGCTTCCACTAATGCTAATTGCATTGCTTTTTGTGCTCCCTCTCCATTTGGTGAAGATGCTGTCTGATGATATGCATCATTTGCATTTCCCCATCCAAGTACAGTAGCTATTTTTTTATTTTTGGTTATAGAGATTGATTTTTCATTTTCCAAAACAACACAAGCAGCAGCTTCTCCTAAATTCAATCCTTTTCTATTATTGTCAAATGGTTTACACAATTCTGAATCGTATATTAATAACGAATTAAATCCATTTACGGTAAAATGAGTTAATGCATCTCCACCAACAACTAAAACTCTATCCGCAAAATTATTTTTAATCATTCTTGCGCCTAACATTATTCCATTTGCTGATGAAGAGCATGCTGTAGAAATTGTAGTTTTAAAGCCATCAAGTTGAAAATAATCTGACAAATAATCTGTAACAACACTACATGGATGGTTTTCTAAAGAATGAATATTCCTTTTTGTTTTAAAATAATCTTCTGTCAAATCCATCCCTCCAATTGTAGTTGAACCAATTATTGCAGTTCTAATACTTTTAGATGGTTTACTATCCCCCCAAGCTTGTTTAGTAGCTATTAATGAGAGTAATAATGATCTTGGTAAACATTCATTTTCCTCATTTAGAAAAGCAATTTCTGCTAATTGTTTATTTGTAAGTTTAATCTCACCTCCTAAAAATGCCTTATCTAAGTTAGATAATAATTCTATTCTTGAGATTCCTGATTTTAATGTTTTTAATGAATTATGATTTTCTTCTAAATTCATGCCTATTGCAGAAACAATTCCTAAACCTGTAACAGAAACCTTCATTATTTATTAGTTTTGGCTTTCAATATATTCTGCAATAGTATTGACAGTTTGGAAAATCTTTACGCCATCTTCTGGGTTTGTGATTTTTACATTAAATTTATTATCAAGCATTACAATTATCTCTAAAGCATCAATTGAATCTAAGCCTAAGCCATCACCAAATAATGCTGTATCATCTTTTATATCCTCAACACTAAATTCTTCAAGATTTAAGTGTATAATTAGCTGTTCTTTTAATTTTGTTTTTAACGCGCTCATTTTTTAATTAAGTTATTTATATTTGTGCTAAATTAAAAAACTATTAAATATGAAAACAATTATCACAACATTTATTTTTTCAATTGCTACATTAATTGCGTCTGCACAGTTAAGCAATGGAGATAAAGTGTTTTTGCAATTTCAAGACACTGATGGTGAAGTAAATGTAGATGGGAATGATGCCTGTGAGATGCTAAAAAGTTATGTGGTAGGCAAGACTTCTTTAAATATCGTTAGTAATAAAGAAGATTCTGATTTTACCTTTATGTTATCTGTAATTGAGAAGAATATTGGAGATAGAAAAGGGAAAATAGATGTAATAAATTCAACATCAGGTAAAATTATTTTTGAATCTAAATGGAAAAGAGGAAATATGAATGCTTTGTATGGTTATTCAGGAACAAGGCATGCAATAGGTAGGGTGTTTAAGGGTCAAATTCTAAAAGAATTTAAAGATATAAAGAAATAGTCTTTGAAGTATTTTGTAATAATATTAATATTTGCATCATCTAACCTTTGGGCTCAAGATGAGTCTGCAATTTATAAAGCAGACACAATATATTTTTATGGGTATGATTTTAGTTATGCAATTGTAAAAACAAAACACCCTATTAATGATTGTGTTTTTCCATGGATTTATTATACTAGTGAAGATAATCCTCCTTCATACTTTGAAAATAAAATGTATGCGAGTGTAATTCATGATTTCACTTATACAAACAGTGTAAATAAAGAATTGATAGAGAGTCGAAAAGTTGGTGAGGCAAATAATGAGCTGTTTCAAACTACTGCTGATGAAAAAACAACTAGATATCCTGTATTGTATGATAATACCAGTAGTGATTCTTCAATAAAGGAGAAAGACAAAGATGTCTCCATAATGAGAATATCAAATGAAAATATCAAGAAATATTTATCAGAATATTATCTAAAACAAAAAAATGGAATTGGATTAGTTTGTATTATTTCAGAAATTAACAAAGTAAAAGAATCAACTCTATTACAGTTCATCTTCTTTGATATTAAGACTCGAAATGTATATACTGTTATAGATAAAAATATTGGTGGAGCTTCTGGGGTAGGGATGGAGAATCATTGGAAGTCCAATTTTTCAACAGGAACTCGTTTTTTTCTAGAAGAATACAATAGTAAGTTGTATTTTGATTACAGGAAAGAATATAAGAGGAAGAAGAAAAGGAGGAGAAAAGTAAGAAAATAGAGATATAATTCTTATAAAATAAAAACCCACTCAAGTGAGTGGGTTTCTTTTTGGTGGGCCTCTCGGTCCTAAGTTCGAACTTTTTTAGAAAATTATTAAGTAAGTTTGCTTTATGAAAAGATTAGTAGTTTTATTATTATTAATTTCTACGAGCCCCCTTTTTTCTCAGCAGATAAAAGTTACAAGAGATTTTGGAGTATGGCTAGGTGTAGATTTTAAGAAAGAGATATCTAGCAGATTTGATTTGTCATTAATGCAGCAGATAAGAACTTTTAAAAATGCAACAGAGTTAGACGATTATATATTTGATTTAGGTTTGAGGCATTCTATTAATAAAGAATTTGATATAGGAGGGGGCTTAAGGTATACTTATAATAAGAAAAGAGTTTCGTACAGAGAACATAATTTTCGATATAATCTTGATATATCATTCAAGAAGAAGATTATGCCAAAATTAGATCTTCGATATAGAATGCGTTATCAAAAGGAATATGTAGATTTATTATCATATTTCTGGGATCCTAGTCCTAGTGATATATATTCTATCCATATAAGAAATAAAGCAAAATTAACCCTTAAGGTAAATAAGAAAAATAGATTATTCTTTTCTTCAGAGATTTATAGATTAACTCAGAAATATAGAGCCCCATTTTTTAATAAGATTCGTTTATATTTAGGTACTGAGATGAAAACCAGTATTGGCGTTTTTAATTACTCTATTGGCTTTGAGGAAGAGTTAGATTCTATTTATCCTTATTCATTTATATTATTTAAAACAATTTATGTGATTAGAAGATGAGGTATTTCAAGAACATAGTTATTCTTTTTATGATACTTATTTTATCTGAATCTTGTTATAAAGAAGAGGTGATATTTAACTCTGAACCAGATAGTCTATTGGAACTTCCATTGATTTTAAGAATTAACGAAAAGGACTGTGCGCTTGATTACAATACAGCTTCATTAAGATATTCTATATCTGAGGATAAAATTTCTGGATTTGAAGCCCTTTTTGAGTTTCAAGATTATTCTGCTATTTATTTTGAGGATCAATTATTAGTAAATAATAAAATTAATAATTTAGGAGACATAGAGATTAATATGCCTTATAAAGTAACAGTCATTACTAATAATTTAGTAACGGAACTAATATTAACTTTCTCAAATCTCCCCATAATACAAATCATCCTTGCAGATAAAATTTTTGATGATCCAAAATCTTTAGCTAAAGTTTCTGTAAACTATCCAGATAGAAAAACTATTAGTTCATATATAGGAATTGAGCAGAGAGGAGGCTGGCATACACTGCAATTACCAAAGAAATCATATAATTTCATATTCTTAAATAGCAATTATACAGATGATAAAGTTTCCACATCATTATTTAATTTAGAAAAGAATACTGAATGGATGTTAGATGGGATGTTTGCAGATGATATGAGAGCTAGAAATAAAATAGCTTCTCAGATTTGGCTAGGTATTTCTGATGATAGTCATTTTGGAAGTCAGTTAAATTATGTTGAGTTATTTATTAATAATCAACATCAGGGGTTATACTGTTTAGGCCCAAAAATTAATGATGAGTTAATTGGTCTTTCAAATAATGACGCTTTATTGTATAAAGCTATTGGATGGACTGGACCTGGGTGCTTTGTTAAGTCTTCATCTAATATATCTACAATTGATATTTGGGATGGTTGGGTCCAGAAATACCCACCCCCAGCTCAAAGAATAAATTGGGGACCTTTAGCAGATTTAAGAAATTTAGTTGTAGATGGTAGTGATCAAGAGTTTCGCTCAAGGATAGATATGCTTATAGACATTAATAATTTCATTGATTACTATCTTTTCTTAAATTTAATCTGTGCCTCTGACAATCTAAACAAGAATATTTATTTAACTCGTGCCTCTTTAGCCAAACCCTTATGTGTAATACCTTGGGATTATGACAACTCATTTGCTTCTTCCAGCATTATATCTAACAATCCTTTATATCAGAGATTACTATTATTGGATCCTGTCAATTTTAGGCAGAGACTAAAAGATAGGTGGTTTTATCTGCGTAATAATTCTTTCTCGTTAGATAATCTGGAAAGTATCATCAGAAAAAACTTTGATGAAATAAATAAATCAAATATTATTAATATCGAGAATAATAAATGGGGGTCTAGTATTTATACAGACTGTGAAAATATAATTTTATGGATTTCTGCTAGGTCTAATACTCTAGATGAATATTATTCCGATTTGTAGAGTTATAGTATCCAGGGACCTATTCGGGTACCTTTTGAGTTTTCATTTCTAGTAGAATGTAGTACTGCTACCCCGACTTCTTTTCTTCATATTTCTCCATAACTTTTTTGTATTATTGTATTATGAAAAAAATTACATACGATACACATAAAGCTGATGAAGTTTTTGAAATTGAACTAAATACAGACGGTATTTTTAAAAAATCCCATTCTTCAAAACAAATTAATGAATGTAAATTTCCTTTTGATATTGATTTTTGCGTAAACAAAAAATATCTTTCAGACAGAGAAAAGGATACTTTTAAAGGATCAGGTATTTATTTGATTGAATTTAAGGATGAGTTAATATATATTGGAAAATTTAGACCATTTTATGATGGAAATATAATTAAGACTAGATGGAGACCACATTTAGAAACATTAACAAATAGAGGAAGTCATGTAGGGGGATTTGAAAAGAAACCTCCATACAAGAAGATTGATATTTTTAGAGAATTAAAAGGATGTGAGAATTCTCCATTAGAAAGAAGAAAAAGAGACACGGGAACAGTCACTTCTAAAGCAAGAATAAAGTTTGCTAGCAATAATTGGGATATCTTTGGAGGAGATATTAATAAGTTGAGAGATAGTCTTAAGGAATTCACTTTTTATTATTTCCAGTTAAATGAAGTTTTTTCTTTCAAAGATTCATCAGGGGGGATTATATGCCCAGAAAAAGAATTATATGGGGATTTAACTAGCCTTATTGAGGAATATCTATTGATTAAATATTCTACCAAATGTAACTCTGGGTGTAATGGTTTAACTAAAATATCTGAGATTAAAATTACTGATATTCAAAATAATATAAACGACTTTGTTGATTTTCTAAGTAGATAATCTAATTAATTTTTTAAGTTTGTTTTAGTAGATTGATTAGCGGTGCAAAAAGCGGAGCCCGACTTTTTTCTTTTCTTATTTCTCAATAAATAATATTAATTCTCTACCCCGACTTTTTTCTCTTCAAAATTTCCCATAAATTTTTTATATTATTGTAGAATGAAAAAACTACTATGGTAATATTTAATAACGAGACATTAAAACAAGCAGTAAAAGAATGGATTGATAATCCAGATACTGCAAAAACTAAATACGGACATATTTCTAATTGGGACGTAACTTGTGTTACTAATATGAGTGAGTTGTTCTTTAATACAACATCTTTTAATGAAGATATTGGTGATTGGGATGTAAGTAAGGTGACTGATATGAGGAAAATGTTTTTTGATGCAATATCCTTTAATAAAGATATTGGTAATTGGAACGTAAGCAGTGTTATTGATATGAGTTATATGTTTGGAGCTTGGTCGAAAACATCCTTCAATCAACATATAGGTAAATGGGATGTAAGTAAGGTGATTAACATGACAAATATGTTTTTTAATGCAACATCATTTAATCAAGATATTGGGGAATGGAATGTGAATTCTGTTACTAATATGCGAAGAATGTTTTATTCAGATGTAGATACCAGTACTTTCAATCAACATATAGGTAAATGGGATGTAAGTAAGGTGAACAATATGGAAGGAATGTTTGCGGGGACATCTTTCAATCAATATATCGGTAAATGGGACGTAAGTAAGGTGAACAATATGGAAGGAATGTTTGCGGGGACATCTTTTAATCAAGATATCGGCAAATGGGATGTGAGTATGGTGACTAATATGCGAAGTATGCTGAATGGAGCATCATTATTTAATCAAAATATTAGTGAATGGAATGTAAGTAATGTGAGAGACATGAGCAATATGTTCGATGGATCTTCCTCTTTCAATCAAGATATTGGTAAATGGGACGTAAGTAATGTTACTGATATGTCTAAAATGTTTTCTAATGAAGAATCATTCAATACATATATTGGCAAATGGGATGTAAGTAAGGTAATTTCTGCAGGTAATCCTCCTGAAAGTAATTTATTTAAACCGGACTTATGGTTTGGCAAGTCATCGGAGCAACTCCAAGAGGGATATATTACTGAAGAGATAACCATCCCCAAGCAAATTCCAAAAAGCACTATTTACATTATTGAATCGATTCAAATTAATGATGTGATTATAACAGAAGGAAACGAGTTTAATATAGATGGATTTATTAAATGCGAAAAATGGGATTTTGATACGGAAAGACTCTATATTTTTAATGCAGGATTTTATGAATTTTATATGAAAAATAAAACAAATACTGAATCAGATATACTAAATCTTCCTCAAAATATTATTTCTCTTTGGGGTAAAAACAGAGTATCCCCAGAGAAGATTGTCAGTCCATATAATCAGGGAAAAGGAATTGTCTTTACGTGCAAAAAACTAAATTATATAGAGGGATCAAATATTCCAATTGAAGATTTAGATCCTTCAGATGGTAGTATAATCGAATTAACATTTAATGATATTATAGATAATAATTTTGTTATTGTTGGTGGTATTATAGTAGATTATAACATATGGAGACAGCACAGTAATTTATTTACTCATTTACCGATGAAGAGTTTAATAGAAGCCTCTGATGAAGATAAAGATAATTTTTATATTGGACGTTATTTTGGCCGTTGTGAGGGCTACGTAGACACTATAACTTTTACAGGAGGAATTTGGGGATTCTATTTTACAGGCACTTATTTTTCGGATTATATGCAGATAGTTCCTGAAGAATAATCATAAAATTATTTTAAAAAATAAGAGATTACTCAGAAAATCAAATTAATTTTTTAAGTTTGTTTTAGTAGATTGGTTAGCGGTGCAAAAAGTGGTGCAAATTTTAGTTAAAAAGCTTGCTGTAATCTAGTGAAAAGGGTAGAGGTTGTAATCCTGCTACCCCGACTTTTTTTTTTCTTCAAGATCCCCGTAATTTTCTGTAAGTTTGTAGTATGAAAAAACTACTACTTATATTACTTTACTTACCCGTAATTGGATTTTCACAGATCGTATATATTCCTGACTGCCGCTTATCCTCTAACTATGTATTTTGTATATGTAGTTAATATTGGAGGATCTGTAATAGACACTTGTATCTTAACATATAATTCAACACCAACAGCTATTACTGATATTAGTGTCAGCAGCAATAGAAAGCTTATTAGCATTGTTGATGTTTTAGGAAGACAAAATAAAGGTAAAAAGAACGAGCCGCTTTTTTACATCTATGATGATGGAACGGTTGAGAAGAAATTCATTTTTGAATAAATAAAAACCCACTCAATTTATGAAAAACATATTATTTCTTTTATTTATAATGCTTCTTATAAGTAGTTGTGAAACATATCATACTCAAAGTAAATTAATTATGAATAATTCTGATTATTCTTTTGAGTTACATACTTCAAGTTTTTATGAAAATGATAGTATAATATATATATCACCTGGTCAATTAATATATTTATCTTCATATCAAAAACTAGGAAACCATCCTAATTCACTTCCAACAATTCCTTGTTCTATTAATTCTGACATCTCGTTTAATATTATATGTGACGGATATGTTTTTACAGGAAATTTTTATGATGAATATAACTGGGAAGAAGATTTCGATCCTGGATCACAATCTCATCAGCATTGCACGTATAATATTGATAATGAAGATTTCGTAATTCTAACAATTAAATAAAAACCCACTCATTGAGTGGGTTTATTTTTGGTGGACCTTACGGTATTCGAACTGAGATCATTTTTTACTGAAAATTTAACCTAATTTTTCT
>Ga0206678_10000197_pt1 | contig 37552 bp, 29 predicted proteins | sample M180m12015metaG_FD_155453 | JGI IMG/M metagenome (GOLD analysis project Ga0206678, IMG submission 155453) | Ammonia-oxidizing marine archaeal communities from Monterey Bay, California, United States - M1 80m 12015 | ecosystem: Environmental > Aquatic > Marine > Intertidal zone | place: USA... | reverse complement strand
TTTGTGCCAGCTTACATCCGTCCTTTATTCTGCCGTGGCGTTGGACCATTTCGTTGGGTAGCATTATCTGGGGATCCTGAGGATATATATAAGACCGATCAAAAAGTGAAAGAGCTACTCCCTGATGACAAGCACCTCCATCAATGGTTGGACATGGCTCGCGAACGGATTGAGTTCCAAGGGTTACCCGCACGCATTTGTTGGGTTGGTCTGGGGGATAGGCATCGATTAGCTTTAGCATTTAATGACATGGTTAAAACAGGTGAATTGAGTGCGCCGATTGTTATCGGTAGAGATCATCTTGATAGTGGCTCTGTGGCAAGTCCGAACCGCGAAACAGAAGCAATGAAAGATGGCTCCAGCGCTGTTTCTGACTGGCCTCTTTTAAACGCACTGCTAAACACTGCAGGTGGCGCGACGTGGGTTAGCCTGCATCATGGCGGAGGTGTTGGCATGGGCTTTTCGCAGCATTCCGGCGTAGTAATCTTAGCTGACGGAACTGAGGATGCAGCAAGCCGTTTAAAACGAGTACTTTGGAACGACCCGGCAACCGGTGTAATGCGACATGCCGATGCGGGGTACGAAGACGCTATTAAATGTGCAAAAGAGAAAGGACTAGTGTTGCCTGGGATTTTGTAAGTTGGAATTAGACCTCCCAATCAAAGTGGGAGGTCTACTCAATCAACGTACTGCGAATTAGGCTTCTTTATTAAGTTCCCACGGCACCATATTTTTTGCTTTAAGTCTGTTTGCAACTAGTGCATAACGGCTTCGTTCTTCCTTCCATTCCTCTAGCCATTTCTCACCGGTACGCTCTGCATCTACAAATACAGCATTAGTAACAACGATGGGAACTAAAATGGATAGGTGGACAGCTAAACTTGTCAAGGTGCTATACCCTAGCCAACCAATGTAGTAAGTCGCGATAAACCCAAAGGAGACGCTCCAAAGGGAAAACAGAACTACCATAAAGTAGGCTTGCAAACTGGCGTCTGGGATATATTTTAATGGGTTGAATTTAACGTCCATTACCCTTCTCCAAATATAAACCATTAGCATAGTGGATCTTCTGAAAAGATTTGGTTTTGTCATGATACTCATCCTCTTTAAATTTGTTGCTTGTCCTTCTCCACGCTACCGCGAACTGTGCGATCGGCGGCAAGTAGACATTATTGTTATTCCTTCAATCATGTGTTTATTCACAGACACATAGTTGGTTACGGTGAGTTTTCTATAATGGGTCACAAAATTTGGTCTAGCTTTGACAGATCACCTATTTGATGGAGGCGGCGTAAGCCGTATGTAGACAGTAACCTGTTGACTAATTTAGGTTTAATGAGTTTAGAAATTACCCTTTGTTACGCGAAACGGACTCATGGCAAGGACACATTATTGGTACAACCTTAGAACGCTCCCATCACAATTGTCACGCTTATTTAACGCAAACCCACCCTTCAGCTCCATCGTTCAGGAAATAAAGGATGAATGCTAAGAACAAATAATATAAAGATAGACCTGTGCACCCGCCTAAATTTGAACCCGCAATCCTGTAATAACAGAGCATGTATACCGAGCATTCTTTATTTGACTACAATTTATTAATGTAATAGCATTGTACATATACATTTAATGGTTATTCTTCAGTTTTTTTGATTGATACCCACTCCTTTAAGTCAAGACTTTAGGCACGGATATTGTGTTCTTGCAAAAAACTTGTCGGTATTAGTCATTTGCATACAAATACTATTACTACGCAAGACATTCCGATTCGACATAAATCTCCGAAAATATAAATAAATGAGGGGGATTAAATGACAAATATCTACCGAGTTTTATCCGGTAATGGTATCTCCTTATTCACAGGTTTAGCATTGGGAGTATTACCCTGTTACATCATGGCAAATGCTTACCAAAACAATAATAATTTAGTCAAAAACCCTAGTTTTGAACAGGAGGTAGTAGGGGATGACTGGATAACGAAGGATGGCCAATTTGAAAGGCATCACAGTAAAATTCTAAAAATAGAATGTGTTCACGGGGAACATTACGCAGAGTTAGCATCAGACAAAGGTTACAAACTCACACAAAAAATTGGCGTGGTGCCTGAGGAGGCATACGAATTGGCTTTTTATACTCAGGCAAGACCACGTGTCAATCTTAAAGAAAGTGAGTTTTTATTGAAAGTAGATGGACAGCAGCTGGACAAGATCCAACCAATTTTTGAAATATGGCAGAAAAAAGTATACCGCGTGATAGCACAATCAAATCAATTAGAAATTTCCTTTGAAGATCTTCATTTTGGTCGACCCGGTGTAGGCGCCATGATAGATCTTGTTAGCTTAACCAGATCACAGACATCAGAAGACCAATGACGATTTTGTTCACAAAATCTATTACAGGCTCTTTTTTTATTTTAGTTTTGAGTGCCATTTTTTATTTTGGCGTATCTGGAGATAATTCAGTTAATGACTTAGACAAATATTCCGCTACTAAGAATGTGCTCGTGCTCAACACAACCGCAATAAATAAATATCACCACGGACCACAAGTGAGTGCAAGCATTAGAATGCTACGTGACTTAGCCGCAACAGAAAACTGGAGGCTCCATGAGGTCGACAATCTGTCGAAAATGAACAAGCAGCTACTCGCTGATACGGACGTTATCGTATTTTCTTACACTGGCGGTGATATATTTAATCCGCACCAGGAAAGGATATTTGAAGAATATATTCGTGGCGGAGGCAGCACTGTGGGCATCCATTCGACGACTTATACCGAAATGAAAAATTCCTTTTTTATCGACCTAATCGGTGGTGCCTTTGCGGGGCATCCACCATTCCAGACTGCAGAGCTACGGGTTCATTATGGAGATCATGTTTCAACTCAACATTTACCGCCTTCATTTCGAGTGAGTGATGAATGGTATTTTTACAATAAAAACCCCGCTGATGATCCTGAAAATAAGGTACTGGTAAGTATAAATGAGGCTAGTTATGGGCACCAAGGTCTGACTTTTGGTGAAGATAAAATTCATCCTATCACCTGGAGTAACGAAAAGTATGGCGGAAGGCATTGGTATACGAGTATGGGCCATACCATATCAACATTGGAGCAAGGCTGGTTCCGCCAGCATATTCGTGGAGCAATTAATTGGGCAAGTACTAAAGTTGATACGAATAGGCAGTGGACTTCGCTATTTGATGGCAAGAGCCTGAAAGGTTGGCATCTAAAATATACTGATGATGAAGATCAGAGAAAAGGCTTTGTTAAGGTTAAGAAAAACGCCGTACTAATAGACACTATGAATGATGGCAAGCAAGAAGATATATGGCTGATTTCCGACAAGGAATATAGCAACTTTGAACTTCGCATGAAAGTACAAGTCGATCCTGATAGTACTGGAAATTCTGGTATACAAGTGCGTTCGCGTTTAACTAAAAAGATGCAGGGACCACAAATTGATTTAGACTCACGCAATCAAGTACGCAATGGCTTGATCTATGATATGACACAGGGCAGTGAAAGATGGTTGTATCCTGATCTACCACTTAACAAAACCAAGAATATTAAAGAGCATGTTATACAAACTCGTGGTCATTATTTTGTTTATGCCGATGAAAAAACAGCGCATAAAACAGGTAAAACACGAAGGCAACTCACCCCGCCAGATAAATTAGATTTCCTAGTTACCAATGCTATCTATGCGCACAAACCCGCATGGGAAATCGGCTGGAACAGTATAATTATTAGATGTGAAGGAACTAAAGTCACCACTTTTATTAATGAAGTACTTACTGCCGACTACAACGGAGAGGGGGTCTTAGATGATGTTTTACATCAAAAGGCCAATGTAGGAATGAAAGGACATATTGCCATTCAAGTACATGGTAACCATAAATTAAAAATGAGAATAAAAGATATAGAGCTACGTCAATTATAAATTTTACTAGATCCGATATTTTGCTAATTTTTAAACGAAAAATAATAAATAACAGGTAATCGATATCCGTTTTTATGCGCCGACATTTTTGAACAAAATAGGCCACTATTCAAAAAAATAATCGCAGTTATCAAAGATCGTTTCGTAGTTTACTGAGGGGGGGGGAGATAGTCCTTTGAATAAAAAACATGGTGTATCGACAACTAACTTTGTTATCCAGTTACATCCTGATGACAACGTTACTGTTTGTTTGCGACCAGTGACCCTAGACCAGACATGTCAAGTCGGAATAACAGAGCTTACAATAATATCCGAATTGGTTAATGTCGGTCATAAGATTGCCTGTCAATCGATAGCGCCTGGCGATCCGATTATTAAGTATGGCGTTCCAATCGGATCTGCGATATTGGCAATCTCAAAGGGAGAGCATGTCCATCTCCACAACATGAAAAGTGACTATATACCACCCCACAATCGCCAGACACGGTACGGCCATATCAAGAGCACAACATGACTAGTTTTCAAGGTATTTTGCGTAAAGATGGAAGGAAGGGTATTCGGAATGTGGTTTGTGTAGTTTATCTCGTTGAATGTGCACACCATGTAGCGCGGCTGGTTGTTTCAAAAAGTCAAAGTGATCGTGTGCACTTGATTGGCTTTCCTGGGTGTTACCCGAATGACTATTCATTTCGTGTCATGTCACAACTTACAACCCACCCAAATGTGAGTGGGGTTTTGTTGGTATCACTCGGTTGCGAAGGTTTCAATCGGGAGGCGCTCGAAGCCACAATTCGGGACAGTGGTCGTCCGGTTGAGACGCTGGTGATTCAGTCAGAGGGAGGCACTCGGCGTACCATTGAAGCAGGATTGGCGTGTGTGCACTCTTTGTTAGCAGAGACGGAAGCGCCAGTGCTTGTGCCTATGGGAATAGATGAGTTGATGATTGGTACCATATGCGGCGGTTCCGATGGTACCAGTGGGATCACAGCCAACCCGGCTGTTGGGCGGTGTTTCGATCAACTCGTTGCCGAACGAGCCACCTGTATTTTTGAAGAGACAGGCGAGTTGATAGGCTGTGAGAAGGTCATGTCGGCACGCGCGGCTACACCTGAAATTGCAACCGAAATAAATTCAGTAATGACAAAAGCGGCAACCTACTACGCCGCCATGGGATATGGTAGTTTCGCTCCTGGAAACGCTGAAGGGGGATTAACAACTCAAGAAGAAAAGTCCATGGGTGCCTATTCAAAGTCCGGAAGTTCTGCAATTTCTGGGATACTTAAACCCGGCGATGTGCCACCAAGTGACGGACTATTCTTACTTGACGTTGTGCCAGACGGCGAACCTCAATTCGGTTTTCCAAACATCTCCGACAATGCAGAGATTGTGGAGCTTATTTCCTGTGGCTGCCACCTAATTCTATTTACAACTGGCCGCGGCTCAGTCGTCGGCTCGGCCGTGTCTCCAGTCATTAAAATCTGCGCCAATCCTGAAACATACGCACGTATGCCAGACGATATGGACGTCAATGCAGGCGATATAATTTCTGACGGAGCAAGCATCAGCGATGTTGGAACTGAAATATATGAATCCGTGATTGCCGTTGCGAGGGGCAGGCCTTCAATATCCGAAGCCCTCGGTCACCAAGAGTTCTTACTCACCTACAAGCGCTTCGACGCCATTGGGCCTCCTTGCCTACCACAGAGGAAATAATATAAATATGAATGCGAATAAAGATGAAATCCATCTCTCCAATCGACTCGAAAAAATGTATTCGGGTGTTGGAAACCGGTAAAATCACTGTGGCGAGACCAGTGCCGACGGTGACCCATCACATCGGTATTATTGAATTTGTACAGGGGCCTACAACGCTAACCATCACACCACTACAAGACGGCAAAAACCTCTTCAAGGTCTTGAATGTTGTTCTCGAGCCGGTCGACTAAATAGTAAAGAGTATCCTCCATTGCTCTAAAATGATAACTACGAGCTACTGCCTAAGTACTGGAGCAGACCTTCGAGTCTGCTCCAGTATAGCTTTTGCGATGACAATCCTATCTTCAAGAAAAACTAAAGCATAAAATAGTTAATACCAAATCGTTTTGCTGTGTTCATTCCTCATTATTTGATTCATGTTCCGATAATCGAAAAATGCTAGACACCTCCTGCCATTTCACGTCTGTACCCTCATCTTTGAGCTGAAACTTATCCATCAATCGTTCCCAATTAACAACCATGGGATTAAGGCTATCTCGAAGAGCCTTGTCCTCGAAACTAAAAGAGCCCGATACCGTCATAACCATTATCAGTTCAAATCCTGAACGATAAATCTGCATATCGAGGATTCCTGACGCTCGAATACTGTCAATCACCTCAGGCCAGACATTTCCTGGCTTGTGGTATTCTTCATATTCATGGATTAGGGCGATATCATCTTTGAGATTAAGCCTCAGGCAGTATTGTTTAGGTGTGCTCATTAACTTTCTCCTATACTCACGACTGGTGTACACGTTGTGACCGAAAGCCAAAGACCGCAATCACAACAAAGCAAATGAGTGGCAATAGAAAAGATGTCTTTACTGATGGAATATCATTAATAATCGAGCCTGCATCAATCATCGAGCCCTGAAGAGGTGGCATTAGCGCACCACCCACAATAGCCATTACCAAACCGGCCGAAGCCAGACTCGCATCATCGCCCATGTCTTTCAATGCAATGCCATAAATAGTCGGATACATGAGAGACATACAGGCCGATATTCCAATCAGACTGTACAAACCAGCAAAACCTTGCAGAAAGATCGCACCAAGAGTTAATACGATAGCACCAATAGCTAGTAACATAAGCAGCTGGCCAGGTCTGAAAAATCCAAGCAAGAAGGTACATATAAATCTACTAGACAGGAAAATCATCATGGCTATGATATTGTAGCCTTGGGCCTCTGCCGCTGTCAGGCCAATTGCCATCATTCCGTAATGAATAACAAAGGTCCAGACCATGATTTGGGCGCCTACGTAGAAAGCTTGAGCAATTACACCTTCTACATAACGGTGATTTCTTATCAATCTGCCAAAAGTGTCTTTAAGTTCACCTATGGTCAGTGGATGATCATGTGACATCGTCTTGGGAAGTTTGCTGAACAAATATACAAAGAAAAGGACTGAAGCAATAATCGCTATTGCAACATAGGGTCCTCGCACAGTCACCAGATCAGCCGCTTGCATAGCTTGGTGAGCGACAGGGTCGCTTGTTGCGAAGTCACTAAGCGCTTGAGTCAAATGCCCATCAACGGTAGAAGGCAGCATTTCTTTGTACTCAGGGTGTGCTAACCGCTGCTCATTACGGAATGCTTCGACCTGTAATTTATTTAATATGACGGTGGAGGCCACAAACATTCCAGTTAACGATCCCATCGGATTAAAAGCCTGTGCTAGATTCAGTCGGCGAGTAGCAGTGTCTGGATGGCCCATCGATAAAATATATGGGTTCGCCGTGACCTCCAACAATGCGAGACCACAAGTGAGTACGCAGAGCGCGACCAAGAAATAATAAAATTCCTGATAGATACTAGCGGGAATAAATAATGATGCGCCAATAGCGTACAAACCCAAACCCATTAGTATGCCAGCCTTGTAACTATAGCTACGAATAAATATTGCCGCAGGAATCGCCATAATTCCGTACCCAAGATAAAAAGCAAACTGCACCATGCTACTTTGCATGTTGGAAATTAAAAAGATGTCCTTAAATGCTCTGACCAGCGGGTTAGTTATGTCGTTGGCAAATCCCCACAATGGAAATAATATCGCCACAAGAATAAACGGAAGTAACATTTCTTTTTCAAGAATTTTTGGAGATTGTTGTTTTTGAAGATCATTCATGGATTGTTGCCTCGATAAAGTCGATTTCATTAGCATCTTGATTTTTGTTTTGGATATAAGTGTTCAAAGGGTCGTAGCCTCGCAATTGTTTCACGAGCTTCTTATTCTTAGCTCGCAACTGGTCGAGAATCGCCTTGCTAGAGAGGTCATAAACCATATTATGGTATTCGACAGGGTCGTTTCTAAGATCAAAGAGCTCTTCATAAATTGGCTCTTCACCATTGATGGAGGCCAGGAGCATATCTTCGTATTTCTGGTCCTTATTCTTGTCAAAGTAGCGTATGTATTTCCAACGCTGAGTTCGTACGCTTTCCATTCTCGGATAATGTTGGATAGTCATGTTGTTCTCAAAAAACAGCACATCGCGCCACTTTGCATCGATGCCCTCAATTAACGGTTTAAGGCTTTTTCCTTGGACTTCTCGCGGAACGGGCAACCCCGCCAACTCAAGTAAGGTAGGAGCAATATCAAGTAAAGCCACAAGCTCTTTTCTCGTCACAGCGATATTGACTCGAGGATCATAAACTATTAACGGAATACGAATTGAGGGCTCGTAAAGAAGTACCTTTCCACCTAACCCGTGCTCCCCATGCAACAATCCGTGGTCAGAAGTGAAAATAATAATCGTTTTATCAGCGATACCCTGCTCTTCCAGTTTTTCGAGCAATTTTCCAAGTAGCTTGTCAATTCCCGTAATCGTCTGCATTGTCCGGATCGTCCGTTCAATCATATCCTCAGGTGTTTTTACGTAGTGATACTGTTCTATGTACTCTCCACTGTATACCGACCTCGGAATTTTCGGCGTAACCATGTCTTTCTCGGCAACGTAAGTAGATGGCAGTTTGATCTCTTCGACTCTGTCACGGTATGCCGTTCGGTAAAGCGGCAGATCGCCCTCACGCAGTTTCATAGATCGGGTGCCAGCACCGTGGGGCACATTAAAATTTAGCAGAAGGGCAAACGGCTTGTCTTCAGGACGACTATCCAGAAAATTATAACCTTCCTGAAAAGCTCTATTCGAGGTGAAAAAATTTCCCACACCCTCTTCCATAATCTCAATCTGAGTGTTGGCTTTTGCGTTCGCGAAGATCGTATGCCGCTTATTTTCCTTCGGGTAAAAACCCAAATGCTTGTGACCTGCATACCAATAATCAAAACTGTGGTCCATGACACCACTACCGTAACCAATGACACCTTCTTCATTCTTACCTGCAGGTGTGTGATTCTTACCAATGTAACCAACGTAGTAGCCAACATTTCTCATTAGCATAGGATAAGTCCGACCCCACGCTTCATTAGCCATGCTACTATCAGAATTGAAATTGATTCCGTGACGTCTTTCGTACAGACCAGTTAACAGTGTGGTCCTGCTCGGTGTGCACGCCGCACTGGTGGCAAATGCATTGGTGAAAACTGCACCGTGTTGGGCCAACCGGTCGATATTAGGTGTGTCAATGATCGGATGACCTTCGTATCCCGTGAAGCCCACCCGCATATCATCGGCAAGTATCACGATCACATTGGGGCGCTCCACCTCTCCACCTAGGTTAGTCGGGGAACAACCGAGATTAAGAACTAGTAAAAAGCAAAGTAGTAATCTTTTAAATAACTTTTGCATTTATACCTACACTAAATGCGTTCTAAATACATATAAAAGGCGGCCAGCAGCTGCCCCGAGGCATCTTCGCCATCGTCAAACCAAGCTCTAACATCTAACTCTCCTGCTTTCAACGAAACATCAAAGGTGCTGGACACACCTCCATCGTCAAGTACTTGTGTTTTGACCTCGCCATTAAGCTCTAAATGGGCGAATTTATGAGGAATAACTTTTTGTGCTGGCTCATCATGAAGGAAGAGCGTTATTCGGTAATCGCCTGTCACCGCGACCTTGAGGGCCCAAGGTGATAGTCGGAAGTCCCCTTCCTTTCCAAGCCAACCATTGGCCCATTTATCATTGCCAAATCCAGGCCACCAAGGTACCTGTTCCGTATTCGGTGCCAACCAGTCCATCGCAGATATACGCATTGGATTCTCTGCGTCCGTGCCGATAATTGGCCTCGTGGTCGGATTGCCGGCACTCGTCACTTTGAACCACCAAGCATCATAAGCCTTGGCCATATAATCCGCTCTTTCGGGATATTGATCAATAATGTTATTTGTCTGTCCAGGGTCAGTAACAAGATTAAACAACTCAACACCCCCATTCTGCTGCGCATGAACGTAGCGCCAATTACCCTGCATAACAGCGTATGGTCGATCAGGGTCTGGGTGCAGTACGCGTTGGTTAGTAACCACCATAGTTCGATCCGGGAGTTCAGCTCCTAACTTAAGTGCCGAAACCAAGCTAATACCGTCAGTATCAATATCAGCTAATTCGATACCAGCAAGATCAAGTAGTGTTGGTAATATATCAACATGGGCAGTTAAGTCCTCAATATCCGTTGCCTTGCCCAGATTACCTGCAGGCCAACTAATAAAGAACGGGACACGATGACCACCATCATAAGTTGATGCCTTTCCACCACGCATATAATTGTTCAGAGTCTCAACTTCCTTACCAATTACTAATTCGGTTTTATCGGAAACCCAAGATGCTGGCTCACCATTACTTCGAGCAGCAAGAACTGAACCATTGTCAGTCATGAAGATAAAAACGGTGTTTTCTTCAATATTTGCATCCCGGATAGCAGCACGCAGTCGTCCCATATTGTCATCAAGATTGGTAATCATCGCGTAGAACTTGGCCATATCTTCCTCAAGGCCCAGGTCAAGATACGGCGCAACATATTCCTCTGGCACGCGCCACGGTATATGTGGAGCGTTGGTGGAAAGGTAAACAAAAAATGGTTTTGCATCGTCCGCTTTCCTCTGAATGTAGTCGATGGCACCGTCAAACCAGATATCTGTCCCAAAACCCTCATACATCTTAGTCTGACCGTTTAAAAAATAAGTATCGTCAAACTGATCATTAGCCCAGTAATCCGGTGCTTGACCAATACCGCCGCCTCCATGAATAAGAACATGATCGAACCCCTGATCCTGAGGACGAAATGGATAATTGTCACCCAGATGCCACTTTCCAAACATCGCAGTGTCATACCCGGCATCTCGCAGTATCTCAGGCAAGGTATCATGGCGGTCAGAGAGCATATGGCGCCCCATTACGGTATGCCAAACACCAGCACGCATCGAGTCCTTGCCACTCATCAACGCGGCTCGCGTTGGCGAGCATGTGGGGTCGACATGGAAGTTAGTAAATCGATGACTCTCAGCCCCCAGTTGATCTATTTGTGGTGTTTGCACGATAGGGTTATTGTGCATACCCAGATCGCCATATCCTTGATCATCCGTCATAACGAGAATAATATTGGGAGAGGAGGGACGCAGGGAAACCTGTACATCTAAATCTTCCTCACAGCCACTTAATAAAGTAATTAGAATGACCAACCTAGTTATTAATACAGCTATTTTACGCATACCCAACTCCTCTAATGTCTAGGGCCTTTAATACTATCCGCCACCGAATTGCGCCAACTAATAAGCTCACTCGACATTTGCCGAATAATGTCCGGATTTTCAGTTGCAAGGTCCTTTGTCTCGCCGGGATCTTTGACAATGTCATAAAGCTCGAATTCAAATGTCGTAGCGGGATTCTGACTGTGCCTAGCCACCTTTCTGGCCTGTGCATTAAGATCCCGCGGAATAAAAACCAGCTTATACCGATCATCTAACCATGCCATCTGATATTGCGACTCAAAACCGATCGGTGAATGTCTTGACGTCTTCACACCCGACATAATATCGTCCAGATTCCTGCCATCGAGGTGCCTATCTGGTGGCAGCTCAGCACCAATCCAGCTAACCACTGTTGGCAAAATATCTGATGTCACGGCCGGCACATCTATGCGAGTTCCCGCTTTTATTCTTCCTGACCATTCCACGATTCCGGGAACACGAATACCACCCTCATAGAGACTCCGTTTACGCTCACGAAGCCCTTGAGTCTGTCCTGGTTTGATATCGAGGAGACCTTCTGGACCGTTATCGGAGGTGAACCATAAAGCGGTTTCATCTGCGATACCGGCCTCCGTCAGATGACTGCGCAGGCGCCCGATCTCCCTATCCATAGCCGATACAGCACCGTAGTAGGTTCGATCAAAAAAATTGAAATTGCTGTATGCCTGCTGATCTAGTGTTCCTGCGACCAGTGGCAGATGTGGTGTATGGAACCAAACGACGGCGAAAAATGGTTCGCCCCCCTTATCCTTCTCAATAAAATTAATTAGCTCATCGATCAAGATGCGCGAATCATCACCGGTCAGTTCGCGCGTTTCCTTTTCTCCAGTTTCTTTCCAGTAGTAAGTACCAAAAAAAATCCCATCATCAGGCTTATCGAGTGGCGCCCACCATCCCCTTTTCGTATCTTCCATGGCTTCTTCCATGGGATGCCGTTGTGGGTCAGCGCCAAGTTGACTCCGCGGTCTAATGGATGGGTCGTAGGTCGGTACACGAGATTCCGTTGCAAAAACAGTCTCAAATCCGTGCTCCCAAGGCGGTGAGTACAGCGCTTCCGAACCCGATCCGCCATAACGCCCGTCGACCACTTCCGTAGTCATTGCTCCCAAATGCCACTTACCAAAAAAACCGGTCCGATAATCAGCATCCTTCATTAATTGCCCAAGCGAAAATTTATGTGGCTCTAATGCATTTGGGGAGTCGCCGACCATAGCAAAGAATATCTTGTCCCTGAACGGGTGCCGACCTGTCAATACACTGGCCCGGGTGGGACTACATACAGGAGCAGCAGAGTAGAAACGATTAAACACCAAGCCCGCACTGGCCATCTCATCCAGATTTGGCGTTTTCAAGTTGAGGTTACCATTGTAGCTTGTGTCACCCCAACCCATGTCATCTGCCATCAGCAAAATAATATTGGGCCTTCGCTGGGCGACTGAGTCTGATATGTTTTCTGTTTCTGTGCAAGCTATTAGGGGGGTGACAAGAGCCAGTAATATGACGTGGGCTTTCATCGTTGTTTTCTCGCTTTCGAAAGCGTGCTTTTCGCGGGTTCAAGTGGCAATGTGCTTTTCCATCTCTCTAGTTTTGCCAACAACTCCTGAACAATCTGAGGACGGTCTGAGGACACATCTTTCGCCTCGGCCCAGTCGCCTACTAAATCGTATAGTTCGGTCCGTTGTAGTTGTAAATTGGTCATCAGCTTCCAGCGCCCTTGGCGGATACCTAAATGTGGCCAATTGTATTGTTTTGATGATTTGTCAAAAGAATGCTTCTTCGGGCCTTTCCATTCCCAAAATATCGGTTTTTCCCGCTCAAATCTGCGGCCTTGCAGCGCAGACAATACACTTTCGCCGTCTGGATGGAAGCTTTCTGGTAATTCCACACCCGCCACTTCAAGAAATGTTGGCAACAAATCCACAGCGGTTATAACGGATGTTCTATCCACCTTTCCCTGCGGAACCACGCCCGGCCATCTAACAATGAAGGGAACCCTGACACCACCGGAGTACAATGACCTTTTTTGACCTTTCATTCCGGCGGTTTCACCAACGGAAAAATACCCACCGAGTCCTGTCATATCATTTTGAGTATCTCTCACACGACCATTGTGATACCAGGCGGACTTACCTCTAGTATTTTCAGGTCCATTGTCTGAGGAGAATATAACCAGAGTATTTTGATCAATACCTAGCTCTTTCAATAGTTTCAGTACTCTGCCGACACCTTCATCACCCTCAGCAATAACAGAAGCATATACCTGCCTCTGCTCATCCAGATCCTCGAACTGCTCGAGATATTTGTTGAGTGGAAAGTGAGGAAGATGCGTTTCATGCAGCCACAAGTTAACAAAAAATGTCTCATCCTTGTGACGTTTAATAAAGTCCACCGTATGGTCAACCGACGCGAGGCCCTGCGGCTTTATTTTACTAGTAGCCGAACCATTAAAAGTCGCGTACTCGTCATAGCCGTAAGCATCTTCTGTTGGGGCTCCAGGACCCCCTCCTAAGTGCCACTTGCCGAAGTGGCCCGTCTTGTACCCTGCATCTTGCAATAGTCTGGGTAGCATCGGTATGCTGGGATCCAACCAGTCGGGCATCCCCCTCAAGGCATTTTTATCTATGCTGTCAAAGTGCCTATGAATGCTGTTGCGCGCCGGAAATTGTCCTGACATAACGGCAGCGCGACTCGGCGAACACACGGGGCTGTTAACCGTAAAGTATAGAAAGTCGGTTCCTTCGCTCGCCATCTTGTCAAGATTGGGTGTTTCCAACCACGTGTTTCCGTGCAAACTCAAGTCGCCGTACCCCCAATCATCAGCAAATATGAAGATGATATTGGGTTGGTGATGATCATCTTCTTGCGCAGAGGTAACGCCTACGATTAATACTGAAAGCAATACTATTGTGAGTGTATTAATACTCTTCATGTACTTTGACCATTAATCATGTGGTTCTATCGTTAGATGACGCAACATCATCAAGTCTTCGCCGGCCTGAGCGGGACGTAGCGAAATTTGGTAATGACCTGGCTTGTCGATCTGGACGACCGCTACGGGGTGATCGATAAACATGATGGGTTTGCGTTTAGCGAACCCGCCGGGATCGGTAAAGTCACCTGTTTCCAAAACCCTGAAGAAATAATCTGTGCCATTAAAAGTAAGCACGCCTTCCTGGTCCGCTTGAGTCGCTCCGGCCGAATAATTTAGCAATAGACGATAAGATCCAGGTTGAGTAACACGCAGACTCCAGATCACGAAGTCCTCGGGGGACTCCATACCTTCAAGTGTTTGATAGTTCTTCCAGTCACCAAAGTAGTGCATGGTTCGAGTTCTTTTGAAGTGCACACCATCGCTCGTTTGAGCGCTTATCGAATCAAGCTTCATCGGACCATAGGTATCCGATATCAACACTTGATCAGGTCTGGTAAATGGTGCCTGGTCATCTTTATCATACTCGACAACTACTACATTCACTCGCGGATCGGGCAATACATCCGGCAGATTGACAACCAGATCACTGTCTTTCTGCGTGAACTTTAGGTTGGCGCCATTTAACAGCAATGCTACCTTTTTAACCCTTGGCCCAAAACCTGCAACTACCAAGCGTCCGTCATCAGGGCGCCGCTCTACATGCAAGTATGTTTTGCCCGTCCGGTGGGTGATCGCGCCCCAGGGCACAGCTCCTATATCAGATCCATGAGTACCATAGATCGCCTCACCATTAACGTTAAGCCACTGCCCCACTTCACCGAATACGCGCGCGGTTTCCGGCGGAAATTTACCAGAGCCATCAGGTCCGACATTCAACATCAAATTCCCGCCCTTGCCTGCAACAGTTACTAACATATGCAGTACTTCACTGGTCGATTTAAAATTATTATCAAAGAGGGAATAGCCCCAACTATCATTGTGAGTGAATATCGCCTCCCATGGGCGGCCGGGCTGTGGTATCGCGGGAATTTCGCCATCGCCATAACCTTTATAATCACCAAGATCATGGCCCACGCGGTCTGATACCAGACAATTGGGTTGCAGCTCTTTTACCCAAGTCTTGAGCGCAATTGCATCTTCTTTGCTCATATCTCCCGGGGTGTCAAACCAAATGATGTCAATGGGACCGTAATTGGTCAGCAATTCCTTAAGTTGAGGTTTCGCTTTAGCCTCCAAATAACGCGAGAAATTCTTATCATCAGCATTGAACTCCCATTCGTTGCCGCTAGCATCAGACTCAGTCCAATCCTGAAACTGCGAATAATAAAATCCAATTTTAATCCCGGCTTCATGTGCGGCATCAACTAATTCTTTTAGTGGATCACGATCAAACGGAGTCGCATCAAGAATATCAAAATCACTAACTTTGGAATCAAATAGAGCAAAGCCATCGTGGTGTTTCGCAGTGACTACAATATAATGTGCGCCGGCAGACTTGGCTGTATTGACCCATTCTGTAGCATCAAAATCAACTGGATTAAAATTGGCTGCAGCACGCATGTAGTCGGGACTTAAAATCTCACCGCGACGCATCAACCACTCGGTGATCCCGTAATACCGTTCACCATCCCAAATGCCACCAAGCTCTGAATAAATGCCCCAGTGAATAAACATGCCGAACTTCGCATCGCGAAACCACTCAACATTGGAGGTAATCTTGTTATCTTTAGCGACTAAATCATCGTTTGATTTATGGTACACGGCAATGTAAGCAATAGTTAATAGCGCTACAGTGAGAAGAGCTGCCAAAAAGTTATGTCTTAACATTGTTGATTCCTATTGGTTTGACTTACTAAGCATAGGCATTACATTGAGTAAGTATAAGTGAATATCGACCTTAAATTTTTAAAGCCAGCCATTCCATAACAGACGGGATAAACGATCTTGGAGATCTAAATTAAGATTCTGAAGAATAGGACCACTCCAATCTCAATCACCAACAAACATGGCACTGATGCTAAAGGGTCGGAGTTCATCCGCACATACTTCGATTATAAGAACTAATGTTCCATGAAAATTGTGCGAATGAACCTAACTACACCTATGTAGTCTTCTACCTTTAGAATCGGTATGTAGTCGTCAATGCGAATGTTCGACCGATAGCAAAATAATCAAGGAATCGTGCGTCATCACCAATGTGGTCGCGTCTGCGTTCATCGGTCAGGTTTGATGCGTTCAACGCTACCGAAAGACCACTTACCGGTCGGACTGTGAGATTGAAGTCCAACGTTTCAAACTCGCTGGTAAAGCGTGCATCACTTGTCTGAGAGCCCTGGCCCGCCAGAGATCTAAAGAACTCATCTCGAAATACATAAGCTATTCGAGCAGAAATTTTCTCATTCTCAAAATAACCAATGATGTTGTAATTATTTTCGGACGATCCAGGGAATCCAAAACCAGAATCGCCAACATCCTCATCGAATGAGCTATCAACATACGTATAATTTGCCGTTAATCCGAATCCTTTAAGAGCAGGAATGACCTCATCAAACGGTTGATCGAAGCCCACTTCAAATCCCTTTGCCTCACCATCAGAGAAATTTACAGGTTGGGTAGTATCAAAAAGTGTATCGGTGGGTTGTCCCGGAACTGTTCGACCAAATTCGAGATTAGAAATTATAAAATCGCTCACCTCCTTATGGAATACACTCACTACTGCCGATCCACCATTATCTCGGTACCACTCAAGTGTTACGTCAAAATTGAGAGACGTCATAGGGTCAAGGTCTGGATTACCCGCTTTTGCCGTATTATTAACCGTGGGATCTGTCGCAATATTAACCTGAATGATCGGAGCTAGTTCTTGGAAAGACGGTCGCGATAACGTTTTTGATAACCCAAAACGTAGCGCGACATCATCACGTAGCGCTAAATTTAAATTTATATTGGGTAGAAGCTCCCAGTAATCATTTCCTGTAGTCACAGGTACGGTTTCTGAACCTACACCAACTGTACCTGCGGTTGAAGAGTGATCTGTATGCACAGCCCGTACACCAATGTTACCTGTAAGTGGTTTTCCGGCAAATTCCGAATTGAGGTTTAGCTGACCGTAGAGAGACGTGATGGCTTCTTCGCTATCATGAGATGCCGCTGGGTCAATACCCAAATTTGCCATACCTGTTGTCAGGACGCCCGGATGTAGTTCGCCTACTGCTTCGAAACTTGGAGCAAGCCAGGAGTTGGGCGAAGCGCCCTCGTCGGAGATAAAGCTTTCGTCAGTTTGAACTCCAGTTAGCGCGGCGGCAACTATCCCGGCACGATCAGCAGCAGGTGCTGAAAAACGAGCGGCCTTGGATCGAGTCGACGTTATACTGGTGTCCTCGTAATGCAGTCCAAAATCAACGTCGGAGAACACATCTCCCTCAAGATCCCAATTGAACGATAACTTCACACCATGATTTTCACCCTCAAGCTCGATCTGACGAACGATACTGAACAGATACGCATACTTAGTTGGATCCAAACGGTTGGGACCCGTTGTTATAAGCGGTAGATCGCCTGTTCCGTCATAATTGATAAGCGATTTATCTGTTAAATTGGCATTAAAAATTGGGAATCTTAAATCCTGTTCATAGTCAACCTTGGAAAGGTAAATATCAAAATTTGTATTCAACTGACCGCGCGTGAAATCAACATTCAGTCCGGTGACGAGATTTTCTGTAACATTATCAAATAGCTGTTCTTGCACCCGGCTTAGGACCTTACCACCACCTGTGGTCTGGCTAAAGTCCGCGCTAAGTAGAGTATTGTTGCTATCGATCACGATACCGCCAGCATCAAACACCGGCGCACCCCAAACAGGGTTCATAATTATCTGTCCATTGATTCGACTAGATTCATTATCGAACTTGGCATAAGTGAGATCCCAAACTAATTCTAGCTCATCAGATGGACGCCATTGGACACCACCTGATATCGCCTCACGCTCCATCGTTTGTTTTGTTGGCCGGGACGTTGTGGCATTTGGTACATTTACACCATTTATGGTGCCGTCACTTATTCCATCTCCATCATTGTCCACTTTTAGGTTTTTTGTGACTCGGTTTTGACTAACTTGGTCCACTGAAACATCGGACTCGCCAGCAACGACAGCAAAAAATCCACCGAGCGTCGAATCTTCATTTCTAGTACCAAACAAAAATTCCGTTCGATTACCATCATCATCATACAAGTCTCGGTGTTCGGCACGGAGTGTCACCAATCCAAAACTTCTTTTTTTCTCAAGTTGCTTTAAGTCTAGGGGTCGTGCTGTCTGTAAATCAACCTGCCCTGCAAGACCGCCTTCAGGACCTGCTGCAGTCTGACCTTTTGTAATCCTCACACCACTTAACACGCTAGAAGGAAACATATTGAAATTCATTTTACGTAGACTTTTTGCTTCGTTACCTGAAGATAATAATGTCCGTCCGTTGATCGTCGAATTTACAAATTCAGAACCCAGACCTCGTATAGACACTCGATCCCCATCAGTTCCGGCATAATCCTCCTCGATTTGCACCCCAGGAACGCGCTTCATCGCATCTGCTATGCTGTTATCAACGAACATGCCAATTTCCGCCGGTGTAATTGCCTCAATTACAGTGTTCCCCTCTCTCTTCGCCTCTTTCGCAGATTCAATACTCGCTCGATATCCGTTGACAATGACCTCTTCAATCTGGCTGTCATTTTCCTGACTGGAGACTGGCAACACGTACACACTAGTAGCCAGTATTAACCCCAAGCAAACATAGTTAGGTGATTTAAATTTCATGGTTTCCCCCCAATTAATGAGTAATATCGCAAATATACATTAAGAATTCACTTATAAACAGGCGGTATTCTTGCACAACTAAATTATATATGCAAACTACATTCATATATGAAAATATATTAATAGCTTAGTTTTGACAGTCAATCCAAGATTCACTGTGCATATTTAAAATATAGACGCTTAATATAACGATGGCCGAACAGGAGTTAAGTATTAAAAGCCGAGGCGAGTTGAAATTTTTTGCGCGGTGTTTGCGATTATTTTTTGTGCCTCATCAATTTTCACCGGATGTGATTCGTCCAAGTAGGCTAAAAACGGAACAACCAACGCAGCAATAACTGCACCTGCATGATCAAATATTGGATACCCTATATCGGTTACACCCCTAATTAACGGGCTTGGGATAATTTCATACCCATCTATCTTAATTCGATTGACTATGGATTCAATTTCGTTTGCAGTTGGCATCTTATGGACTTTGGAGATCTCCATGAGCATGGTCTTACGGTCTTCATCACTAGAAAATGCTAAAAGCACGTGCCCCGAACAGGTATTTTGCAATAATGCTTCTGCACCTAATCGCACACTTAAAATTCGCTCTGATGAAGAGTCTTGCTGAACCACCACATGCCCTTTACCAGAATAATAGATCACTAAATGACATGACTGATCGATAGCTTGAGACAGCTCTTTCATCAACGGCGCCGCTGCCAAATTTAAGCGCTTTACTGGAGCAAGGCGATGAGATAGTTCAAACAACTTTAGGGTGAGCACATAAGTTTCTTGTTCTGCTAAATATTCAACGTACCCTCTTTCCTGAAGAACAACCAGCATGCGAAACAACTGCCCCATTGGTCGGCCAAGAGCTTCAGCCATTCCTGCTGAGCTTAGCCCGTTTGATTCCCCCGCCAGAGCTTCAATAATATCTAGTCCCTTCTCTAAAGCTGGTGCCGAATATTCTTTCTTGCGTCGCGAGGATGATGGTTCCAGTTTAACCATTACTTTATAGCCTTTTTACTAAAATCAGCTTCAATTCTGATTGTTAATGTTTTGAATTTAAGTAGTTATTAATAGCTCCAAAAACGTTTGCGAGGATACCAAAAAATTATTAAGCTGTCGCGATCTAAACTCCGAAGGCGGACTAGTTTATCTCCAAACCAAGCTGGCCTGTTTAGTCTCTATATTAAGATACACCGAGACAAACTCAAACTCACGCCTGTATTCTGGCCCTGATTTAGTCGCATCACCTAATGGCCGCCCTAACGCGCTATCATATTCAGGGTACCATTCAAAAGGACCATGCGTGTTCTGATAACCCCAAGTATAGTTAAAATAAGACCACCTCCCTGCAACGATCAGATAAGCAGCTAATGGGAAGGTTATACGCTCTCGTGATAAAGTCACTAGCTCGTCATAACTTTTATCCATCATGTCTTTATCAAGCCACGTAAACCCCGGAAATGCTTTAAAGATAACCACTTTCCCTGCCTTCGTGGCCTGACTCATTCTCTCGATGTCTTGCTCGAGCTGCGCCGGCGCCTTACTCTTAAAAGCATCAAAATGTTCCACAATGACACCATCCGCATGATCCAAATATTTTAAGCCTCCATGCTGCCAGCCATCGGGTACTGAGCGGATACCATTTATTATGACTAATTTATCCTCACCCAGAACCTGCTTAAGTTTTTTCAGTGTCTCACCGATACCAGACTCAATGGCAATATATTTTTCAGTCCCCCACTTTAAAATGTTAGCTTTTGGTTTCAGAGCAATCTGCGGAAGGGCGTCAACAAACACCCCATCCATATTGCCCTGGACAACCATCCTTGCAGCTTCAGCAACCCACCACTCCCGCCAATCTGGATTAGACAAATCATAACGTTTAAGATGAGATTGTTTTAAATCAAGTTCTCCATCACGCCTGTGAATAAACCATTTATCATTCTTTAGACGAGTTTTTCGGGATTTGTAGAAAGGATAGTCAAGCAACAGATTCCAGTAGTATAACACCGTTGTGTCCGGCGCGATTTGCTTGACTCGAGCGACATCTATCAGTGTCCCATGCTCAGTAGAACCGTAGCGATCACGGCCATGATTTTTCTCAAACACAATGAACTTATAATGACCGGCAAGAAATGATATTTGCTCATCGCTCAAACCCGACGGATGGCCAAAGTGAGCGTATAAAGGGATGGTGTCCCATGCGAAAGGCGGTCTCAAAGACTCCTCCGCTCTGCCTAAATTTGTTAAAAGTATGCCAGTTAGTAAAACCATAATAGTTCTGAGCTGAGTCATGGGCGATACCTTATTTTTTTATATATATACATATATAATGTATATATGCATTATATAAGGCACTATTCCATGAACTTCAAAATAATTCAACCTCCTAAACTATGGCCTCTTTTTATAACAGTAATTTCCGCGAGTACCTTCCTTTTTGCCACAGTCAGCAATGGTGCGGAAAAAAATAGTCTGGTGACTGAGGAGCAAAGAACCGCTAAATTACACAATGTTCTTATTATCGGGGACTCCATTTCAATGGGCTATACTTCCGAGGTACGAAAGTTATTGAGGGGCACAGCAAACGTGCATCGCTCAGAGGTAAATAACAGAGATACCAGGTTAGGGCTTAAACATCTCAATGAATGGCTCGGTCAGACTCAATGGGACGTAATTCACTTTAACTGGGGGCTTCATGACCTGTGTCACCGGAATCCTGACTCCACAGCTCCTGGTCAACGCGACAAAATTCACGGTAGCATTTCAGTACCAATTGATGAATACAAGTTGAATCTTGAAAGCTTAGTATTACAACTCCTGTCTACTGAGGCTGTTTTGATTTGGGCCAATACAACGATAGTACCTCAGGGCGAGATTGGTCGCATCTCAGGGGATGAATTAAGATATAACCGCGTCGCTTTAGACATCATGGAACGCTACAAAATCACTACCAATGATCTGTTTACACTAACCTCTAAATTAGACAAGTCGTTGTTCAAGGGGCCAGGCGATGTTCATTATACCAAGGATGGTTACGATGTAATCGCAGCTCAAGTTTCAGAGCACATCAGACGAGTGTTGGCTGAGGGCAATTTTAATGACTCCAAATAACTGTTTATATTGCCCACATTCGCTGATTGGACTGGTACTACTTATATTCTGCGTTGCTACATGGGCTGACCAATATAAACCAAGATCATCTTTCTTGGATACGTCCTACAGTAAGTTGATTCTGAAAAATGAATCAGCTAAGACCTACAACCTAGAACAACGACCCGATGGGTTATCCCAATTTTATTTAGATGGCGCACCCTATGAAAACAACGCAACACGTTTCCTTGCCATCTATCACTCCCCAAACATTCCGCTCATATCGGATGGAAGTATGGCTGCAAGGGTGCCTGCTGTGGTGTTGGTTCATGGTGGTGGAGGTACCGCTTTTGGGGAATGGGTGAAACGCTGGAATGATGCTGGATTTGCTGCTATCGCTATTGCCGTAGAAGGACAAACAGACGTGATTGCCAGTCAAAGTAGACGTGGACGTGACAGGTGGATGAATAGTGCTTTTGGTGGTCCTCGGCGGGAGGGAATTTATGATGACTACACTAAATCAACCGGTAACGAGTGGATGTTTCATGCAGTTTTTGCAGCCATCCAAGCGAACAATTTCCTGAGGAGCCAGGAAAATATTGATCATCAACAGATCGGCATTGTTGGTATCTCGTGGGGTGGAGTTATCACAGCAACAACTATCGGCTATGACCATCGGTTTGCGTTTGCTATACCAATATACGGGAGCGGTTTTCTCTCTGATATTCCCAATCAATACGGTGACTCACTTATCCGAAATCCAGAATATGGAGAACTGTGGGAACCCGCATTGCGCCTCAAAGATTTTACTAAGCCAAGCCTTTGGTTGACCGGTAGAGGTGAAGATCACTTTCACCTAACGGCACAGGCACGTTCATATAGATTAATAGGTGGTGATGTATCAGTTTCCATTAAAGCCAACATGGCGCATAGTCATAGAGCAGCATGGAATGAACCAGAGCCGTACCTGTTTGCTAAAGAGGTTGTCGCAACAGGAAACATTCCTTTTAGTTCAATGCTGCTATCGAATCCTAAAGACTGTGCCACACAATTTCAGTTTTCCACTGGGTTATCGCCTATTAAGGCAACCTTACATGTCACCTCAGACCATCCGGTTAGGGGAGACTCTTCGTGGCGAGAATTGTCAGCAAAAATCGTCAACAAAAAACCTACATCAGAACTTGTAAACGTCGAATGCGTTCCATTACCAAAAGACACGACCTATTGGTTTATCAACATTAAATTAAAGTCCAATAAGTCAAATACATTTGTCACTGGTAGCAGCAAACTCCAAAGTATACGCCAGTAATTCAAGAGGCTTGACTTGAATGCATAAATGCAATAGTGTTTTATATATATATTTATTCAGGTGTAATAGTGTCCAATTTAATCACACGGCTTAGTGCCCATGATATTCGATTTCCAACCTCTGAGCATTTAGATGGCTCAGACGCTGTCAATAAAGACCCTGATTATTCGGCAGCCTATGTGATCTTGGAAACTGAACAAGGTGACCTTGGTTATGGCTTGATTTTTACCATTGGCAGGGGTAATAACATTTGCTGCACCGCAATAGAATCACTAAAGCATCTAATTGTCGGTAAAGATCTTGGGGATATTACCGCCAATATTGGTAGTTTTTACGACAGTATGCGCTCAGATAGCCAGCTGCGCTGGTTAGGGCCTGAAAAAGGTGTGGTCCATATGGCGGTTGGATGTGTTATTAATGCGGTCTGGGATATGTGGGCAAGAGTCGAAGGTAAACCTTTGTGGCAGCTGGTCAGTGATATGTCTCCAGAGCAATTTGTTGACTGTTTGGATTTTAAACATATAAGCGATGCACTGACTCGGAAAGAAGCTTTGGCTATAGTCGAGGCCAACGCCGCGACCAAAAAGACGAGAATCGAACATCTTGAGACCCATGGCTACCCTGCCTATACTACCTCTGCTGGGTGGCTGGGTTATGGCGATGCCAAGTTAAAAAGACTCTGTAGTGAAGCGGTTGAGAGTGGTTTTACCCACTTGAAACTCAAGGTCGGTTTAGACCTTGCGGATGATATTCGCCGCTGCACAATTGCCCGGGAAACCATTGGTGAAGATATCAAGCTAATGATTGATGCCAACCAAGTCTGGGAAGTGGACGAAGCCATTGAGTGGGTTAATAAACTTGGGGACTGCAAGCCATGGTTTATCGAGGAACCCACCAGTCCAGATGATATTTTCGGGCATCGCAAGATACGCCAAGCCATTGGTGATGTTCGTGTGGCGACGGGTGAGCACTGCCAAAACCGAATTATGTTTAAACAATTAATTGTTAATGATGCGATTGATGTTGTGCAAATAGATGCTTGCAGACTCGCGGGGTTAAACGAGATACTCACCGTTTATATGCTCGCTGCCAAATATGGCAAGATAGTCTGCCCCCACGCCGGCGGCGTCGGTCTCTGTGAATATGTTCAGCATATGTCGATGATCGACTATATAGTAGTGTCCGCCGAGATTGGCGACCGTGTTATTGAGTATGTTGACCATCTCCACGAGCATTTCGAGAATGCCTGCGTAATCCAACATGGCGCATATCGAGTCCCCCGAGCTAGTGGCTTCAGCATTAAAATGTATCAAGATTCAATTGAGCGATTTTCTTATCCAGATGGTGCAGAATGGGTAGCAAGAATAAAAAAACCCTCCACTCTGGGCTAGCCAATAAGGTATATATTTATGCCTAAAATTTCTCAACGAAACATTGCTGATACCGGTGTTAAAATAGACACATTGGGATTTGGCTGCGCCTCTCTCGGTAATCTCTATCAAAGTATGCCAGATGCCGATGCCTTTGACGTTCTGAGCGCTGCCTGGGATGCCGGGTTTCGTTATTTCGATACAGCTCCCCATTATGGTCAGGGTTTAAGTGAACGTCGAGTAGGTGATTATCTGCGTCAGTTCGGCGATCAAAACTACCTACTGTCAACTAAGGTTGGACGTCTTTTGCGTCCCGCTGGCTATGCCATCGAACGCCATGGATTTGTTTCACCAATGCCATTCGACTTTGACTACGACTACAGCTTCGATGGCATTATGCGTTCATTCGAAGACAGCTTGCAACGCCTTGGGCTAGACTGCATCGATATTCTCTATATGCACGATATTGGCACCATGACCCATGGTGACGATAACTATGAATACTTCAAAACAGCTATGGACGGTGGTTATAGAGCCATGGACGAACTCCGCTCAGATGGCCGCGTCAAAGCGATAGGCTTAGGAGTCAACGAGTGGCAAGTATGCGAGCAAGCACTAGATTATGGTGACTGGGACTGCTTTTTATTGGCTGGTCGTTATACTTTGCTTGAGCAGAAGGCCCTAGATACTTTTTTACCCAAGTGCGAAAAACGCAACTGTTCGATCATTATAGGTGGTGCCTACAATTCTGGCATATTGGCGACAGGTGTCCGCGGCAGTGGTCCCCACCTTTATAATTACCTAGATGCACCTGATCATATAATTTCCAAAGTCGCCAAAATTGAAGCAGTCTGTGATCTTTTTGGTGTGCCTCTGGCTGCGGCTGCTCTGCAATTTCCTCTAGCTCACCCCAAAATTGTTTCTGTGATACCCGGAATCGGTAAGCGACGAAGAATAGCGAGCACATTGGATCTATTTAATCATGCTATTCCTGATGAATTTTGGGCAGCTTTAAAAGAGCGCAAACTTATTCACAGTAGCGCACCAACACCCAAACAGGGAGATAGTCGCTGATGGCACGTATCGATGCACACCAACATTTTTGGACGCTGGATCGAGACGATTATGGCTGGCTTAGTGCCGATCTAGAGCCACTATACAAAGACTTTACTCCGGCAGATTTAAAGCCCCTACTTGATGCAGCAGAGATCAGTCACAGCATAGTTGTACAGGCCGCACCTACCATTGATGAAACCCGATATTTGCTGTCCCTTGCAAAACAATATGATTCTATCGCTGGCGTGGTAGGCTGGCTACCGATGGATAACGCCAACATTTCTGCATCCGCCTTGAGCAAACTGTGCAACGATCCAAAATTTGTTGGCATTCGGCCGATGCTGCAAGAACTCGATGATCCGGCGTGGATCAAACGGCCTGATTTATATGCAACGACCGAGTTATTAATTGAATATGATCTGTGTTTTGATGCTTTGATTAAGTCTATCCATCTGCCGCACTTACTCCACTTTCTCAAGCGTAATCCTGCACTGCGATGTGTTATTAACCATGGTGCTAAACCTAATATTGCATCGGGTGAATGGAATAGTTGGAAAACTGGTATTGCCGAAATTGCTCAACAGACAGATGCGTTTTGTAAAATATCAGGGATGATTACCGAAGCCAGTACTGAACAAGATTACTCAGTGCTAGCGCCCTATATTGATTACCTTGTGGAACAGTTCGGTCCTGAGCGACTAATTTGGGGTAGTGACTGGCCAGTTTTAAATTTGGCAGCAGAATATTTATCGTGGTACGAAGCTGCGCAGGGCTTGCTGAGCAACCTTAGTCTACAGGAAAAAGCATTAGTCTTTGGCTTAAATGCCCAGACGGCCTATCGGCTAGACCTTTTTTAACCAAAAGCAGCTAGATTGGAATTCGATAACACATTTATATTTGGAGCGTAATGAGATATGGCGAAATTTAGCGGTAAAACAGCATTGGTAACCGGCGCTGGTAGCGGCATTGGGCATTGCATTAGTTTGCAATTAGCCAGAGAAGGCGCCTATATTGTTGTTGTCGATCTCGACAAAAATGCGGCTAACCTGACCCTCAGCAAGATCACCGCTAACGGTGGATCAGGCGAAATATTGGTATGTGATATAAGTAACAACAGCGACGTGACCGCGTTCGTAAAAGATCTTCTTGAGCATCGGACCATTGATATCTTGATTAATAATGCCGGTATAGCCCATATAGGAAATGTTGAACACACTACTGAGGCAGACCTAGATCGCATTTACAGTGTCAATGTAAAAGGGGTTTACAACATGTTGTCTGCAGTGGTCCCAGCGATGAAGACTCGCCGCCATGGCGTGATTATCAATATGGCTTCGGTGGCGTCATCTGTGGGTATTGCAGACCGATTTGCCTATTCAATGAGCAAAGGCGCAGTTTTGTCTATGACCTATTCAGTCGCAAAAGACTATATTGATTGCGGCATCCGCTGTAACTCTGTCTCGCCAGCACGTGTGCACACACCATTTGTCGATGATTTTCTTGCTAAAAACTACCCTGATAATAGCGCCGAAATGTTTGAAAAGTTATCAAAAAGCCAACCCATTGGACGCATGGGTATGGCCACTGAGGTAGCCTCTGCGGTAGCCTATCTCTGTTCTGATGATGCCGCCTTTATTACTGGCACCAACTTCCCGATTGATGGTGGCTTTGTAACTCTTAATAACTAGATATTTGCAGACTGGACTACTGATATGAAATTACTGAGATATGGCAAACCTGGCTTCGAACTACCTGGCGCACTGGACAATGAAGGCAACATTAGAGCCCTCAGCGATCTAATTCAAGATATTGACGGCGATAGCTTGACATCATTAGATCTGCAGACCGTTGACCTCAATGCCCTGCCAATAGTAAACGATATCTCTCGTCTTGGCCCCTGTGTCGGCAATGTGGGTAAGTTTATTTGTATTGGTCTAAACTATGTCGACCATGCCAGAGAATCTGGCATGACGCTGCCAGACGAGCCCGAGGTCTTTACCAAGGCTACCAGTGCAATCAGCGGCCCTAATGACGACATTATCAAGCCGCTGAATAGCGACAAACTTGACTGGGAAGTAGAATTGGCGATTGTTATCGGCAAAGACACTTCCTACGTATCTGAGAAACAGGCCATCGACCATATTGTCGGTTATTGTGTCTGTAATGATATCTCAGAGCGCACATTTCAACTTGAAAGAGGTAGCCAGTGGGATAAGGGCAAGGGCTGCGATTCATTTGGTCCCATCGGGCCTTGGCTTGTGACCAAAGATGAAATTGACGACGTGGACAACTTACATATGTGGCTAGAAGTGAATGGCCAGCGATTCCAAAATGGTAATACTAAAAATATGGTGTTTAAAACGGCTTTTATCGTTAGTTATTTAAGTCAATTTATGAGCCTACAACCCGGTGATATTATTTCTACCGGCACACCCTTTGGTGTTGGTCTTGGACTCAAACCTCCAAAATACCTACATCTTGGTGATGTCGTTGAACTAGGTATCGAGGGGCTTGGAACGCAACGACAATTAGTTGTCGATGCCCAATGAATATAGCCTCCATCAGTGATTATCGCTTGCTGGCAAAAAAACGTGTGCCACATTTTCTATTTGAGTACCTCGATGGCGGCTCCTATTCAGAGATAACCAAAAATAGAAATAAAGCCGAAATCGAAAATCTCGAACTGCGCCAACGCGTGCTTCGTGATGTATCAAGCATCGATACCTCGACAGAATTATTTGGCACACAAATGAGCATCCCCGTAGGGCTTGCGCCTGTAGGCTTGGCTGGCATGTATGCCCGTCGAGGTGAGGTGCAGGGTATGCGGGCGGCAGAAAATGCTGGCATTCCCTTTGCACTATCAACCGTCGGTGTCTGCTCACTTAAGGAGGTCAATGCCGCCGCTACAAAACCATTTTGGTTTCAACTTTACATGATTAGAGATCGTAGTTTTATGCGCGATATGCTGGCTCAGGCACGCGCGGCAAAGTGCTCCGCATTAATCTTTACTCTGGATATGCCTGTACCGGGCACTCGTTATCGTGACTATCGCTCAGGACTTGCTGGTGAATCCTTTCTTTCAGGCAACATACGCCGTATTGCCCAATCAATCGTAAGACCCTACTGGGCTTGGAATGTCGGCCTATGTGGCAGACCACATCAACTCGGCAATATTGCCCCAGTGCTCGGTAGTAACAGTGGTCTCGAAGATTTTATGGCATGGATGCAAGATAACTTTGACCCATCAGTATCTTGGAAAGATCTCAATTTCGTGCGTGAAAATTGGGATGGGCCAATTATTTTAAAAGGCATTCTCGATAAAGACGACGCCATCGAAGCCGCTTCAATTGGCATTGATGGCATCATCGTCTCTAATCATGGCGGGCGACAATTAGATGGCGTGCCATCTACTGTTAAGGCGTTACCATCGATTGTAGATGCGGTAGGTGATCGGGTTGATTTACTAGTCGATGGCGGAATTTCTTCAGGTCTCGATGTAGTAAAAATGCTTGCCCTAGGAGCAAAATCGGTTCTCATTGGTAGAAGCTGGGTCTACGCGCTTGCTGCCCGTGGACAGCTGGGTGTTGAGCATGTTTTAGAATTACTCGACAAAGAAATGCGCGTAGCAATGTCTCTCACAGGATGCCGAAAAATATCCGATATCAATCAGGATATCCTAAACAAATACAAGAACGGTTAGCAAGATACCCCCACCAACTGATTGAAGCTGGGTCGCTTGATTTACAAGGTATTTGCCATTTTTGGTGGGCTGTAGAGAAGATGATGGTAAGAAATAACCAATTAATAAATCGTGCTTTTATATTGATAAACACTCGCTTCTTTTACTTTAATAAAAACACACAGTGAGAGTTTATGCAGATCTAGAATCATTGAGGGTTGAGGGACCTGATAGACTATAAACGGCCCATACATGACCAGTTATACGGGCTTGCATGGGTATTTAATAGGTACTTAGTTTTGTGAAGCGCTTCCTAGATCACTTGTTTGGTGGAGGCGGCGGGAACTGTACTTAGGCTGTAAGGCATTGATTAATAATGGTTTAATGAGTTAGAAAATCCGCTATTGTTACATCCTTTGTTACTTAAAATATTCCATTCTGAGCCCTAGAGTAAAGTTATATACGCCCTTTATGACACACTCGTTTCGTTATGGCCTCGACTGTCGATAGTCTAATTGTCGGTCTGACTGTCGATCCAGTTGTTAATAATGGATTCCAGCACGGACAGAGGCAACGCACCATTCTCCAGAATCTTGTCATGGAATACGCGCACATCGAAGCGTTCTGCCAATGCGGATTCAGCGTGTGCCCGCAATTCGCGGATTTTCAATTCACCAGTCTTGTATGCCAGCGCCTGACCAGGCCAAGAAATATAACGATCGATTTCCGAAGTTACGTTATTTAGCGACAAGCCGGAATTCTCCAGCATGTAGTCAATAGCCTGTTGGCGGGTCCAACCCTTGCTGTGCAAGCCGGTATCAACCACCAATCTGCAAGCACGCCACATCTCATAGGATAGCCGTCCGAAGTTGGTATAAGGTGTCTGGTAGAATCCGGTCTCCAGACCCAGTCGCTCGGCATACAAGCCCCAACCCTCTACAAATACAGTCTGCCCGCCATAGCGGCGGAAATTCGGCAGGTCGAGTTCCTGTGCCAGTGCGATCTGTAAATGGTGTCCGGGCACGGCTTCGTGCAACGACAGCGCCTCAAGCTGGTACAGAGGGCGCGTGTTAAGCAGCGTGGTATTAACAAAATGAAACCCGGCACGACTGCCACCACCTGCCGGAGGCTGGTAGTAGGCAGTAGTGGTTTTCTCTGCGATGTCCAGAGGAATCTCTTTTATGCCGTATGGCATGCGCGGCAATTTGCCGAACAGTTTGGGCAGCTCGCCATCGATCTTTTTGGATATGACAGCTACTGCGTTGAGACGCTCTTCGGCGGTTTTCGGGTAGAAGTCCGGATTGTCACGCAGGTAAATCAGCCACTCTTCAAAGCTACCCTCAAAACCGGCCTCTTTGATGACCTCGTCCATTTCGGCACGGATGCGCGCCACCTCAGACAAGCCGACCTGATGTACCTGATCCGGAGTCTGGTCGGTGGTGGTAAACAAACGCACACGATGTGCGTAATACTCTTTGCCGCCAGGCAAGGCATCAGTGCCGACCTTCTCCTGACAGGCGGGCGCGTACTCGCGCATGTAAAAATCGAAAAAACTCTGATAGGCAGGCAACACACCGTTACTTATCAGTTCTTTTGCTTTGTCCTCCATGACCGCAAACCGCTCGGCCTTAATCACCGATGGCTTGTTGGCGAACGGCTCCATAAATCGGCTGTCGTTGGCGTCACCCACGATATGGGTTTTTATCGATTGCTCATAGCCGCGCATTGGCGCACAGGCTTGCACCCATCCGGCAGCAATTCCAGCGCGGATTCTCTTGGTGGCGCGGGTCATATACTCAGGCACACCGGCCAGACGCTGAAGGTAACTGTGGTAGTCAGCTTCAGTAAAAAACGGCAATTGGCCAACCATGGAGGTCAAACTCAGATGCGGTCCGCCCCGATTGGTGAGTATTTGATATTTGCCACCGTGATTGGCGGCTTCCACTTGGTTGCTTAAATCGAGTTTGAGCAACGCATGATTAAGCTGGTTATCCTCACTCAATGCGGTCAGGTCGACGTCAGCAAGCTGGTTCAGAAAATCCGTCGCCTGAGTTACGCCGGCGTCATAGGCCGCCAGTGAGAGATCGGACAGGCGATCGTCATAGTCGCGAACGCCCAGACTGGTGGCAAAGGTAGGGTTCTGTTCAAGCGTCCATGCCCAATGCGCCTCCAATAACTTACTGAAGGTTTGGTCAGCTTTGCTGTCGGCGGCATTGGCTGCCCCCACCACGGCGAGAGAGCCGATGATGATCAACACAATAATAATCAGTCGCGAGCATATAGAAGGTGCTTGCATGTGAAACCTCCGGTTCTTATTGTAATTTTGAATGCAAATCGATGTAATTCGGCCACACATTCCCACCCCAAGCTACATCCAATTTTTCGATACAATCTATATATCCATGAGTCTAGTGGATTTTTGTCAGATAAGAAATTTATTTAATGGTCCCTTTCAGGGCATAGTAAATGGCATAGCAACTTTAGGAATATAACAAAAGGACTGCGCTGTCTCGTCACTAAGTGGCTCGACCGAAATCCGCTACGCGTCTTCATTCCAAAATCAACGGCCAATAAAAACCCTCAACCCGAATCCTTTCGGGTTGAGGGTTTTTATTGGTGGAACCGGTGGGAACTGCACTTAACCACCTCATAACAAGGGATTCAAGCACAGAAATAATTTATTGAGTTATACTTCTTCATCGACTGATTCTAGGGCTTTTTAATTTCATGCAGGCATATCTTCCCGGCTTTGCTCTTGGGCTATCTCTAATTCTAGCGATTGGTGCACAAAATGCCTTTGTGCTGAAACAAGGACTAAAAAAACAGCATGTCTTTTTAGTTTGCACCATCTGCGCTCTGTCTGATGCAATATTAATTTCACTTGGGGTATCAGGTTTTGGGGCGCTGGTTGAACGCTTTCCAATCGTTGAACAAATAGCTCGCTTTGGTGGTGCAGCCTTTTTAATGGTTTATGCCGCCATGAGTTTTTACTCTGCATATAAGACTAGGCATAGTCTTAACCCAGAGGGTTCCGCTCCTGAGTCCGCGCTTAAAATTGCCCTGATCTGCCTAGGTTTTACTTGGCTGAACCCACATGTTTATCTCGATACAGTAGTGTTGCTAGGCTCAATTTCGACTCAGTACTCAGACAACATAGGGGCTTTCACCTTTGGGGCAATAAGCGCATCTTTTGTATTCTTTTATAGCCTTGGCTATGGGTCTCGCGTTTTAATTCCTGTGTTTCAAAAGCCTAGAGCGTGGCAAATCTTAGAGGTAATTATTGGAATAATAATGTCAGTCTTGGCAATCAGTTTACTCCGGTGATAGTTATGTCAAATCAAATCCATATTCAATATCTTAAGCTTCCAAAAGCGGAATTCGTATTAGGCTCCTTCGAAGACAAACTATGTCTCTGTGATTTTCGATATCGGCGTATGCGTAATGCTGTTGATAAACGAATTCAACAGGGTCTTAAAGCAAGCTTTACTGAACAAAGTACTAAAGTATTGGAGCTAACGATGGCGCAGTTAAAAGAATACTGGGCAGGTAGCCGCAAAAGCTTTGATGTGCCTCTGTTGACTGTGGGCACAGAATTCCAGAAAAAAGTTTGGCAGTCATTGTTAGACATACCTTACTCAGAAACAGTTTCATACCTCGAACTGGCGACAGCTGTCGGAAACAAAGGCGCTGCGCGGGCGACAGGAAGTGCCAACGGAGCTAATGCGCTAGCTATTATCATTCCCTGCCATCGCGTTATTGCAAGCGATGGCAGTTTGGGAGGATATGCCGGTGGTTTGCCTTTAAAAAGACACCTTTTAAACCTAGAGCAACCAGCACTAGATTTTTAATAATATGTCTAACGGCATAGTTCAATGAATGGGTTACAGACTACTATATATAATGCTAATCCAAACTTTTTCACTCAAAAATCCCTTAGTCCAAGAGTCCCACTTAGACCCCAAACCTGCCGCCTGAATCTGCTCCAAACTTTTGCCTTCTTCGGCCATGGTTCTCACCACCGATGATGTGGCTTTCAGCATAGTATGGAAATCGTGTAAATCCCGTTTGTTAGCCAAGGGGCCATGGCCTGGAATGACTTTGGTATTGTCATTAATCAGCTCAATGACTGTGGCTACATTGTTTGTAAAAGTAAAAACGTTCCCGCCGCTACCCACATCAACAAAAGGAAAAAACCCATTAAAAAATAAATCTCCCATGTGCACAGCATTGGCATTTCTAAAAAATACTACTGAATCACCATCGGTATGCCCATTAGCGAGATGCATAAGTTCTACGTGCTCTCCATTCATATGCAAGGAAAGAGACTTTTTATAGGTTACTGAGGGTAATGCTTGCTCTGGGTAAGGACCCGATTTCATATTAAACAGCTTTACTTCTTGAGCGCTCAGCAATCGTGAGCGCACATTGTCATGGGCTACGATAGTCGCGTGCTGGCCCAGCTCTAAATTACCCTGAGTATGATCTCCATGCCAATGGGTGTTAATAATATAGGTAAGGCTGTCAACGCCCCCTTTAGTAGTTATCACGTCGACCAATGCTTGTGACATTTCTTGATAATCATCATCAACCAATAACAAACCTTGCCCACCACTGAGCAAGGCCAGATTCCCTCCTTTACCTTGAAGCATAACTATATTAGAACTAACCGCAACTTCTCTAAAGGATGGAGAAGATTGGTGGTGATCAGCAAAACTGACTGAAGTAATGAGCCCTAGCAGTGCTATTACACATACTAGATATTTAGCCACATTGTAGTTAGGTAAATTCATACATTCTCCTTAACTATTAGCTTTTCAATTAATAGCGCGCAGTAACCGGCCCATAGGCTTTTGCCCTAAATCAGAGGTAAATTCGTTGTTTTCCCAGGCCGCATGGCCACCAATCATGACAAAGGGAACAACACCGTCTGATCGATTAACCAACTGCTCATGTTGAAACTCTTCACGATGAATACGCTGAACATTGCCTTCGCCATCATAATTAGCAAGCTGCTCTGGGTCGATTAAAATTAAGTCGGCAATATCGCCTTCATCAACTGTACCTCCGGCAACACCGAAAACATCCGCTGCATCTTTGGTCAGACGTTTAACCATGTAACTGACGTCTTTATCTCCACCCTGAGCCGCCAGTTGAAGACTACGCAGGTTAACATCATAAAATGCCATGTTGGTCAGGTGCGCACCGCTGTCATTAAATCCTGGCAGTAACTTGGGGTTCATCAACAGTTCTCGCACAACCTTTAAATCACGATTGGCTGTTACCGTGCTCCACGTTAAATCAGTATCGAAGGTTCTTAGCATTTGGAGCATGAAGTCACCTTCATCGGCTATCCAAAAAAAGTCTTTTTGTACTAGCTTTTGTTCAGCTTTTGTCACGGGTTCCTGACACTGGTCTTGTTTTATCAATACAACACGATCAAATACCGACTGAAAGTCCATGCCCTCCCAATTCTTTTGGGGACATCTGTCCACTGTCATATCAGCCAGTGTTCGGTTAAACGCAAAATCTTCAAGGTTAAGCTTGCGCTTCAGTCGATCTAGATTCCACCCTTGCTTACCTCTCATCCACATTGCCTTGAATGATTTGATGTAATCTGGCTCGTGCATAATCTTTTGCCGTGCTTCTCGATCCTCAAGGTCAGTTTCATTGAGTCGACGCAATTCGGGTATTTCTTCCGCGATCGGAGTGATCGCCCCATCAGACCATATTTTAAAAGGTGCCCCCAAGGCTTGCATATGGAAGTCTCCTCTCACGAGTGACGAATTGAGCAGCTTAGATAATGTTTGTACCATTCTTGAGAGTTTCCAGTTATTAGCTATGTCTAGGGCAGCAACCACGGTTGTTCTCAAAGGTTTTCCGTGGAGTCTTCCGCTAGTCAGCAAGAAGGTCCTCAAGGTACCTATAACACTGTCTTTCGGAGGCGTCGCCTGCCAAGTAGACTCCTGCTCTCTGACTACTTGAGCGAGCTGCTTGAGCTCACCGTATTTTGCAAACTGAGTTGGAATGGTTTTCTCACAGTGTGGCTGAGCAGCTAAATAATGAAATGGCAGAGCGTCTGTTGAGAAGCCCGCGTAACCGCTCTTGAGAGCATCAGAAAGAGAATCTGCCATGCTGTTAAGTTCAGCACTGGTCGGGTCTCTGGTAACGCTGTTATCAAACCCCATTGCATCAATACGAAGCATTGAGTGGGGAAATAATACCGCCACATTTGGCCCCAAATTGAGTTGCTCTAAGTGATCCAAATAGGCTTTCGGGTTGTCCCACGTAATACTGTCTGCACATTCCCTGAGAACCGTCTTAGGAATATTTTCAACCCGCGCATAACAACTGACGATGGGATCATTAGTACCATCTCTTTGGGAGCCAAAAGCCAAACCTAAGCTACAGTTCGCAATCACCACCGAGGTGGTGCCATGACGTGTAGATTCAGGTAACCCTGGAGATACCTCTAACTCCAAATCATAGTGGGTATGTATATCAAATAGTCCAGGCATTAGCCATAGACCCTCGGCATCAACAACCCTACCGACATTATTTGCGGCTAAGGCCTTACCTCGTGCAATAATTTTTCCATTTGCAATGGCAACGTCTTGGACAACTGGTTCGTCTCCATTATTGAACACTTTAGCGTTCTTAATCAGCGTATCGATTTTTTGAATTTCCGAACTCATTTATTGTGATTCTCGTCGGCCTGTAAACGGATTAGTATTGCACTTAGTCGAAATTAAGGTCAAGCTTCAGGCCTTTGCTACTGTGACCTTAGGGTACTGAAAATTTTCTCGTGGAGCGCTGAATAGTGTCAATTGACAATCTTGATTCAACCACCCCGAAGCAATGGCAGTCTAGAGGACAGCTTAAAACCTTATTGGGTCACTCCATTTTTGTTGTCGATGAGGGCTCCGAAACCTTACCCTCTATTGTGCTACTTCATGGATTTCCCACAGCAAGTTGGGATTGGGTACCGATTTGGCAAGCGCTCTCAAGGAATTATCGGCTAATTGCTCTAGATATGCTGGGCTTTGGATTGTCTGAGAAACCTAATCATCGAAACTACACCATTCATCAACAAGCCGATATTGTTGAGGCTTTAATTAAAGATAAGCAGCTTAAAGAGTTCCATGTATTAGCTCACGATTATGGCGATACCGTGGCCCAGGAATTACTAGCTCGGCAAGTTGAAGGTTCTGGCGCAGGGGCGTGGCTCTCATGTTGTTTTCTTAATGGTGGATTGTTTCCTGAAACCCATCGAGCACTGCTGACACAAAAACTGTTGTTAAGTCCTCTGGGTAAATTTCTTAACCGTCTAACTGGGTTTTCGAAATTTAGCCGTAATTTTAGTTCCGTTTTTGGTCCACAAAGCAAACCCACAGAGCAAGAGCTATTGCATTTTTGGTGGCTAATTAATTTTAACAACGGAAAACATATTTTCCATAATCTGATTACTTACATGCGTGATCGTCTCGAGCATCGAGAGCGCTGGGTTAATGCACTACAAAAATCGACTGCTCCACTTGGCTTAATTAACGGGTCAGTAGACCCAGTATCAGGTGCGCATATGGTGGCTCGATACAAAGAGCTAGAATGTCGGCTCGATTATTTAGCGGAATTACCCTTAATTGGCCACTACCCTCAGGTGGAGGCCCCCGCTGAGGTAATAAAACACTATCAAGAGTATCTAGAGTCACTTTTAACAAGCAATGCTGTAGCGTCACATGACTGAAAGTCAGCCAAACAATCCTTTACACGGTATCACTCTAGAGATGGTGGTAACTAACCTCGTTGACCATTATGGATGGGGTGAGCTTGCACAGCGCATCAACATTAATTGCTTTAAGAGCAATCCTTCGATTAAATCATCCTTAAAATTTTTACGCCGAACGCCTTGGGCCAGAGACAAAGTAGAGAATTTGTACATTTCGACATTCGTGCCACCCTCTCCTTGGG
>Ga0206678_10000193_pt1 | contig 38010 bp, 37 predicted proteins | sample M180m12015metaG_FD_155453 | JGI IMG/M metagenome (GOLD analysis project Ga0206678, IMG submission 155453) | Ammonia-oxidizing marine archaeal communities from Monterey Bay, California, United States - M1 80m 12015 | ecosystem: Environmental > Aquatic > Marine > Intertidal zone | place: USA... | reverse complement strand
GCAGCAAGCAAGAGAAGCATGTGATCTTCCAGTTATTCGAAAAGACTTTATGATAGATCCTTATCAAATAGCTGAATCAAAGCTTCTAGGTGCTGATTGTATCTTGCTGATCGTTGCAGCTTTACAACAATCACAATTAATTGAACTCGCAGCCTATGCTAAGGATATTTCGATTGATGTGTTGGTTGAAATTCACAATCAAGAAGAGTTAGATCAGGCAATGGAGATCGATTCAGATTTAATTGGTATTAATAATAGAAATCTCCATACTTTTGAAACGAGTTTACAAACAACTCTCGATTTGGCTTCCCGCCTACCACCTGAGAAACTTGTAATTACTGAGAGCGGGATCAATAGCGTCGCGGATGTAAAGTTGATGACTGATAATGGTATTTTTGGCTTTTTAGTTGGCGAATCATTTATGCGTGCGCCTGATCCGGGCAGTAAATTGAAAGAATTATTTTTCGACTATGACTAAAATAGAGGGAGCTGCTCTCCTAATTCTGCTGCCGCTAAAAAGGATATAGCTAGAAGCGTTGCGGCAACGGGGGTGCAAATAGTGAAGCTTGAGAAACTATGATAATCTTGCGCGCTCTTCTACTTCAGAGGTCTAGGTACTTTTAAGCGAAACCTTGGTTTAGAGTAACAATTGATCGAATTGAGAAGGACTATGAACGCGCGCATTAAATGGGTTGAGAATGTTATGTTTGTTGCCGAATCTGGCACGGGCCACGCAATTGTATTAGATGGGGCAGCTGAGAGTGGAGGTAAAAATCTCGGGATGCGGCCAATGGAGTTGATGGCGCTGGGTGTAGGTAGTTGTTCGTCATATGACGTCGTTACTATTTTAAAAAAAGCACGGCAGAAAATTACAAGTTGTGAAGCAGAAGTATCATCCAAGCGGGTTGATGCAACACCGGCAGTTTTTGAATCTATTCATCTCCATTTTAAAGTAGCTGGCTCTGAACTTAGTGAAAAACAAGTGGAAAGAGCGATTGAGCTGTCAGCTGATAAGTATTGCTCTGCGTCAATCATGCTTAAGAATGCAGGGGTAGTAGTTACCCATGATTTTGAAATTATCGATGCAGAATAACTAAGCAAAAACCTCTGGTTTCGAACTTTTTTTCAGATTACGATTCTGAATTTTGAACTGGATACACGGCCATTGAGGAGTTTCATTATCAGGCGCCCTTGGCTGACTCACAAGGGACTGTCCTAGGTCTAAGTTTTGGTTTTGCCGAGCCGCCTTCAAAGAAATTGAAAGAGGAAAAATTAGCCTTGGTGAAGTTGAATTTTCTTCTAAGCTTATCGAAATAAGTCGAGTTTACTTTGCCTAGGTTAAATCCATTTGCGCTCCAGCATGAAATTACCTTTCCTTGCTGATCATTTTTGATGCTGCCTTATATCGGGGATGCTCGGCGCAATTACTTTAGCGCCGCCGTTAGAAATTAGAAGTGAATGTTAAGTGAAATGCTAAGCGGAAAATTAAACTTTATAAGTAGTTCTTTTCATTAAGTCTGCCATTACATGCATCGCACGCTTCACAGTAGAGGGTAGTTCTCGGCCTCCAGCTGCTTTGGCAGTCTCCCCGTGTTGTTTTTCATCTTTAATCATTTGCTGGAGGATGGCTTTGCTCTTCGCATCATTCTGCGGCAGCCTTCCTAGATGCCCTTCCAGGTGCTCGCAAACTTGTTGTTCAGTTTCGGCTACAAAACCAAGGCTCCATTTATCCCCTGCAAGTCCAGCGAGGGCCCCCATGCCAAACGACAGTCCATACCAAATTGGGTTGAGTATGCTGGGTCTGCTTTCGAGCTGCTGCAAGCGTTCATCGCACCAAGCAAGATGATCTACTTCTTCTTGCGCGGCCTGCTGCATGGACTCTCGCACTTCTGAAAGCTTTGCGGTTGTCGCTTGACCTGCATACAAGGCTTGCGCGCAGACTTCGCCAGTGTGATTAATACGCATTAGCCCAGCAATATGTTTTTTGTCGATCGGCGTTAATTTTTTCTCTGCAACAAGCTCTGCAGGAGAACTGCGCGTTGCAGGGTTGGAGCTAGGAACACAGGTGCGGAGGGCCTGATCAAACTGAATCAGGCATTGGTCGATGAAGGAATTATTTTGGGACTTCGTCATCTAAACATTCTCGCGTGCAATGGCTCGATAGGCAATATCCGTTCGAAAATAGACATTATCCCAATGTATGTTCTTTACGATCGCGTAAGCAGCTGATTTTGCTTCTTCTACAGATAGACCCAAAGCGGTGGCACAGAGCACTCGCCCACCACTGGTGACTACCTCGCCGTCCTTCAAGGCAGTTCCAGCATGAAAAACTTTTTGGTGCTCACTAGAGTGTTTTTCTAGTCCTGAGATAATGGCACCTTTTGCATAGGTGCCAGGGTATCCACCAGAGGCTAGAACAATTCCGACAGCACAGCGAGAATCCCATTGAGCTGTATGTGCATCTAGAGTTTGATTGATGGCTGCAAGGCATAGTTCTGGTAAATCTGACTGCAGGCGCATCATAATTGGTTGTGCTTCGGGATCTCCAAAGCGGCAGTTAAATTCGACAACGCTGACTTCACCGTCTGGTGAAATCATCAAGCCAGCATAGAGAAACCCGGTATAATTATTTCCATCTTCTGCCATACCTGCCACGGAAGGCAGAATCACTTGATCCATGATTCGCTTGTAAACTTCCTCAGTAACAACTGGGGCAGGTGAGTAGGCACCCATGCCGCCGGTATTAGGACCTTTGTCGCCATTGTCTCTGGCCTTGTGATCTTGCGAAGTAGCCATCGGTAGTACATTTTTGCCATCAACCATTGCAATAAAGCTAGCCTCTTCTCCTGTCAGAAACTGTTCCACTACCACTCTGTGACCGGCCTCGCCAAATGCATTGCCGGACAGCATCTCTTTAACGGCACCTATTGCTTCTTCTTCAGACAAGGCCACTATGACGCCTTTTCCTGCAGCAAGGCCGTCAGCCTTAATAACGATAGGTGTTCCATTAGATTTTATATAGGCAATTGCAGGATCTATTTTGGTGAAAGTTTGATAGTCCGCAGTTGGGATGCCATGTTTACTGCAGAAATCTTTGGTAAACGCTTTAGAGCCTTCCAGCTGCGCTGCCTGTCGCGAAGGGCCGAAGCAAGGAAGATTTCTTTCCGTGAAATAATTTACGATACCTTCAACTAAAGGAGCCTCAGGTCCCACAATAGAGAGTGTAATGGATTCTTGGTCAGCAAAATTTGCAAGAGCAGAAAAGTCCATTATATCAATGGCGATATTCTCAATTTTTTCTTCGCTAGTGGTTCCCGCATTGCCTGGTGCGACAAATACTTTTTCTACTGTAGAGGACTGAGCACATTTCCAAGCAAGGGAATGTTCTCTGCCACCAGAACCAATTATCAATACTTTCATTTTAATGCCTGAAGTGGCGTAAACCTGTAAAAACCATCGCCATACCGGCTTCATCCGCGGCCGCAATGACTTCTTGGTCTCGCATTGATCCCCCAGGTTGAATTACTGCTGTAATTCCAGCCTGCGCTGCAGCGTCAATACCATCTCGGAAGGGGAAAAACGCGTCAGATGCCATAACGGAACCTTCAACCTGTAAATTCTCATCTGCAGCTTTGATGCCAGCAATTTTTGCGCTGTACACGCGGCTCATTTGTCCGGCACCAATACCAATAGTTTGATTATTTTTACAATAAACGATTGCATTAGATTTTACGTATTGAGCTACACGCCAGGCAAACAAAAGGTCGCGTAGCTCGTCATCCGTGGGTGCGCGTTTCGAGGCCACGGTTAAATCATCTTTCGAAATTGTATGAATGTCTCGATCCTGCACTAATAAACCGCCATTTACACGTTTATAGTCAAAGTCTGCACTGCGCTGACTATCCCATTGACCGCAGGTTAATACACGCACATTTTTCTTTACTGCGGTTACAGCAAGTGCTTCCTCAGATACCGAAGGTGCAATGATGACTTCTGTAAACTGTTGTTCAGTGATTCGCCTTGCACTTTCAGCATCAAATTCTCGATTGAAAGCGATAATGCCACCAAACGCTGAAGTTGGATCAGTTTGAAAAGCCAATTCATAAGCTTTCAATGGCGTTTCAGCGATAGCAACGCCACAAGGGTTAGCATGTTTGACAATTACACAGGCAGGCCCACTGAATGATTTAACGCATTCGACTGCAGCGTCAGTATCAGCAATGTTATTGTATGAAAGTGCTTTTCCTTGCAATTGCTGCGTACTACTAATGCTTGCTTCCTCAGGGTTTTTCTCCACATAAAAAGCAGCTTTCTGATGAGGATTTTCACCATAGCGCATTTCCTGGCTTTTAATAAACTGCGTATTAAAGGTTCGCGGAAAGAAGGAACTTTTATCACTTTGTTCTAGCTTGGTACCGAGATAGTTTGCAATGGCTCCATCATAAGCGGCTGTATGTTCATAAGTTTTAACTGCAAAATCAAATCGTGCTTGCTGGTCAAGACTCCCATCATTTCTGGTGAGTAATTCGATAACTCTGTCATAGTCAGAAGGGTTCACAACAGCAGCAACAAACTTGTTGTTCTTAGCTGCCGCACGGAGCATGGTTGGGCCCCCGATGTCGATATTCTCGATTGCGGTTGGAAGGTCACAATTAGGATTAGCAACCGTTGCCTCGAAGGGGTACAGATTGACCACGACGAGATCAATTGGCGGGATATCGTGATCTGTCAGGACCTTCTGGTCGATATCTCGTCGAGCCAGTATACCCCCATGAATTTTGGGATGGAGCGTTTTTACACGGCCATCCATCATTTCAGGAAAGCCTGTGTAGTCAGAGATCTCAATAGCCGAAATGTTTGCCGATGCCAGCAGCTTATAAGTACCGCCCGTGGATAGGATTTCGATGTTAAGGTCAGAAAGACCTTGAGCAAATGGAACAATGCCAGTTTTGTCGGAAACACTAATCAATGCTCGACGAATGGCGCCAGAGTTATCTGATGTCATAAGCAGTTTTACGCGTGCTGTGTTGTTGCTAGGTGTGGCTTACTGAAGAAGAAATACCTTCACGACTATCGTCTTACTAGAGTAAACCGTACAATTTTAATTTAGTTCGTAGGGTACCACGGTTCAATCCAAGCATGATAGAAGCCTTGCTCTGATTATTGCCAGTATATCGCATGACCGCTTCTATAAGGGGAGCCTCTACTTCCGACATTACCATCTGGTGCAGATCGGTTACGGGCTCATCTTCAATATGTTGAAAGTAGCGACGGAGTGATTTTTCTACTTCTGATCTAACAGTGCTTTCCTGTTGTAAAAAAGATTCTGCTGGTTCTACAATTGAAAAATTTGAGATTGTTGAGGACTCGTCCAGTTTGTTCATGCAGCGATGGCTCCATCATCTACAGCTAGGTTTTCAAAATAAGACCTTAGAAGGTCTAATTGAGCTAGCCCATCTTGTAATTTATTAAAATGTGTTAAAAATTGCTTCGAATCTGGCAATCCTTTCAAATAACCAGCAACATGTTTGCGAGCGTACCACACACCTTTAGTATCTCCATAGAAACTCTGTAATTTTTTTAGGTGAGATTCGATGATGTGAAGTTTTTTAAAGATGCTAGGATTGGATTTGTGTATTCCAGTAACGAGATAGTGCTCGATCTCTGCAAAAATCCAGGGTCGACCCATTGCTGCCCTTCCAATCATCAGGCCATCTGCGTTCGTGTATTGCATAACTTGTTTTGCTTTTTGCGGTGAATCTATATCGCCGTTAGCTATAACCGGAATACTAATGTTTTGCTTTATGTCTGCGATTGTGTCGTATTCTGCCTCGCCTTTGAAGCGACATTCTTTAGTGCGGCCATGAACCGTTAACAATTGCACGCCAGACTCTTCAGCAATTTTTGCTACTTCAACTCCGTTGCGGGATTCTGGGGACCAACCCGTTCGAATTTTTAGAGTCACTGGAATATCGACACTGCTCACTACAGATTTTAGTATTGATTCGACAAGTTTCGTATCTTTTAACAATGCAGAACCTGCCGCTTTCTTCAAAACCTTTTTGGCTGGACAACCCATGTTGATGTCGATTGCATCTGCGCCAAGGCTAACGTTAAGTTTAGCTGCTTGAGTTAGCATCACAGGATCAGAGCCAGCTATTTGCACGACATAAGGCCCGCTTACATTGGGTTTGACTTGTTTAAGTCTATTGCGCTCATTGCTCCATAATTCAGTATTGGCTGTAAGCATTTCAGCGATAGTTAATCCGGCCCCATTCTGACTGCAAATTTCACGAAACGGAGAATCACTCACACCCACCATAGGTGCCAAGAAGAGCGAGTTGTTCAGTTTATAGGGGCCGATAATTTTCATTGCGAATAGGTCTGAAGTAAAGGCTGATTATTTTAGCCGGGAGCGAAATGTAGGGGAAGAGATTCTAGAGATTAGTCAGGAAAAATTTGCATGCCAGTTATCATGCACGAAATACAAGTTAAAACTCAAGGTAGTCTAAACGCCAGTGTGTAGTTAGCTATGCCAGGGCCCGGGTCGATTACATCTAATTTAACCTGGACCGGTGACATTACAGGCATTAGTGCTAAATCTGTCAACTCTGAATTTAGATACTCATTAGGTGAAAATTCTCGCAAGGCAATGATGTCATTACTTAAGGAATTGAAACTTAAAACCATTATTGGAAACTTTTGTGGGAATTCTGCAGTATTTCGAAATTCTATGTTTACCGACAGCCCGTTTTCGAAAATATGATGATTACGCACTGAGAGGTTATCGCTGCGAATCGCGTTTATGTTCGAATAGGAAGGCAAGTTGCAAGCAGTATTAGCGCACGCCCATTCTAATAAAGGCCTTATTCGCGCATCCTGACTATATGCTATACGGTTACGCCACAGAAATTGTGCACTTAAGCTTATTCCTAACAACAAAATAATAGCGCTGAAACAAATAAGATGCCCGATTCGGCTCTGCTTTCCTGCATGCAATTCCACTGGTGTAGAAGTAATATCCAGTGCTGCGATGTTCTCCTTTGAAATCGATTGCAAAGCTGACTCGTCTTCTAGCTGCGCTCTCATGGCCCGCGCCCGAACAACTTCGGTATTGTCTTTAGGTGGCTCTTTTTTCTTTGTTATGTCTTTTGTTGCTTCCAGGGGTTTAGTATCACCTAAAACGCCGGGCTTATTGCTGATTTTAGCTTGTTTGGAGTTTACAAATTCATTAGTTGATGCCGTGCGAACTTCAAACACGTTATTTTTTTCGTCTTGTTGTTCAGCTTGCTTCCTCGCGTCAGGCTTGTCCTTTTCAAAGGGGTCAGCCAGTTCGTGGCTAGAATCTGGGAATAGCTCAGCATCGAGTGCTTCGCTTTCAGCTAGTAGAGGTTTCTGAAGATTGCCGAAAAATGATGTCTCGCTCCTTTGTAGTTCTTCAAGTAATAAATCTTTTTCTATTTCTGCCTGTTTTAGCGATTCTTCTATGGTCTGTTCAATGGAAGAGAAAAACTCTTGAGTATATTCTTCTGAGAGCTCGATTGACTCTTCAAGAATAGGTTGGTTAATAAACCCACCATGATCTGATGTTAGAAGTTCTTGATCCTCCGTTAAACTTTCTTCATGTTGCTCCTTATGTTCTACCTGCAATGCGCTGCGAGTAAGAAAACTGGAAGGGTCGAAATAATCCAGGGGATTGTTCCCAACAAATACTGAGCCTGAATCTTGGTGTTCGTCAGCAGGGAGCGGTTCGAGGACATTATCGATAGCATGAAAAATTGTCAGGCATGCGCCGCAGCGCACTCTGCCATCCGCAAGGAGAAGCATAGCGGCACTGGTGTTAAAGCTTGATTCACAATTAGGGCACTGGGTAACGTGAAGGGCCATTCAGCACAAATCTCAAAAGGCTAAACAAGTATTAGAAGTGTGATTGTAGTGGAAGGAGAGATGTATATCACGACTTCCGGGTGCCACTTAGAAGCACCCAGCCCTGTTCGATCTGAGGAGCTTCCATGTCAAACCAGCAATCGTAGCTAGAGAGCAGAGAGGGGATTTGCTCTTCAAGCAGCCCAGATAGGGTGATGTATCCACCTTTTTTAACCAATTCAGCAAATCTTTCAGATAGATCGATAAGTGGCCTCTCTAGGATGTTGGCGATAAGAATGTCCGCATGCAGTGAGGGGAGCGCTTCTGGCAAATAGGTGGTTAATGCGTCATCTGGGATGTTGTTGCGGTGGCTATTGTCTATTGTGGCAGAGATTGCCTGAGGGTCATTGTCCACTGCATGGACTTTTACTGCCCCTAGCAGAGCAGAGGCGATGGATAGCACCCCAGACCCGCATCCATAATCGATTACTTCGCTGCCTCCTACATCGGCTTGGTCTAGCCAACGTAAACAGAGTGAGGTGGTCGCATGATTACCGGTACCAAAAGCTAACCCAGGGTCCAGTTTGATGTTTACTGCATTTGGTTTTGGAGGTGATAGCCAGCTAGGGCAAATCCATAGCTTCTCCCCGAACTGCATGGGTTCGAAGTCTTTCATCCAACTGCGTTCCCAATCCTGATCTTCGATGAGCTCAATGTTGAGACTTTCATTATTAAGTACTTTAGTGCTGCATCTAAGCTTGTTCAGCAATGACCCTAGGTCTTTTTTTGCATTGAACAAACAAAGAAGAAAAATATAATCCCACAATGGTGTGGCACCTGGCTCTTCTTGAAATACGGGTTGATCTTCTGCGTCTAGATAACTAATTGAAATCGCATCAGAGTCGAATAATATCTGTTCAAAAGAAGAGGTATCTTCAGAGTGAAGCTGAATTTTCAGTTGTTGCCACATGGGGTTTAATTAAGAGTTAAGTTTTTCTTCCAGGTAGTGGATATTAATTCCACCTTTCTGAAATTCGGGATCTCGCACAAGATCTCTTTGCAATGGAATATTACTTTTAATGCCATCGATAAGAAGTTCATCCAATGCTATCTGCATTTTAGTTAATGCTTGCTCCCTGTTGTCGCCGTAGCTAATTAGTTTGGCAATTAATGAATCGTAATAGGGAGGAACGCTGTAGCCGCTGTACAAGTGTGAATCAACGCGCACGCCAGGCCCTCCAGGTGCATGATATAGTTTGACTTTGCCAGGGCTAGGCAGAAACGACGTTGGATCTTCAGCATTAATACGGCATTCAAAGGCGTGTCCTTGAATCTTGACTTGATCCTGGGTGATCGAGAGAGGCTTGCCTGAGGCAATCCGAAGTTGTTCTTTGACGATGTCCACACCTGTGACCATTTCTGTCACTGGATGTTCGACTTGTACTCGCGTGTTCATTTCGATGAAATAAAAGCGTTCATCTTGATAGAGAAACTCCAGCGTTCCAGCGCCGCGGTAATTCATGTTTCTACAGGCTTGGATACAGGTAGCGGCAACTTCATTGCGGACTGCATCAGGAATGCCTGGCGCCGGTGCTTCTTCGAGTACTTTCTGATGTCGCCGCTGCAGCGAGCAATCTCTATCACCTAAATAGATAGCATTTCCAGCACCATCACCGATAATTTGAATTTCAACGTGCCTCGGATTCTCCAAAAATTTTTCCAGATAAACGATACCGCTTCCAAAGAATGATTGCGCTTCCGTTGAAGTTATCTTCGCAGCTTTTAGTAATTCGGTTGGGTCGTGGACTACGCGCATGCCACGACCACCTCCGCCAGCAGCTGCTTTTATTATGACGGGAAAACCGATTTCTGCGGCTAGGCTTAAGGTGCGATCATCATTCTCATCTAGAGGGCCGTTAGAGCCAGGTACCGTCGGAACGCCAGCCTTTCGCATGACCTCAATGGCCGACACTTTGTCTCCCATGAGACGTATTGTTTCAGCTTGAGGGCCAATAAAAGTGAAGCCGCTATTTTCAACTTGTTCCGCGAAATCCGCATTTTCTGAAAGGAATCCGTAGCCAGGATGTACGGCATTTGAGCCGGTAACCTCCATAGCGCTTATGATAGATGCAATATTTAAATAACTTTCTGTAGGGCTTGGTGGGCCGATACAGACTGACTCGTCCGAGAGCCGAACGTGCATTAAGTCTTTATCCGCAACAGAGTGCACTGCAACAGTTTTTATATGGAGCTCTTTGCAGGCGCGCAAGACTCGTAATGCAATTTCACCACGATTGGCTATGAGAACTTTTTCTAGCATGCAAGCAGGTACCTGAAATGGTGAAAAAGATTAAACAATTGTCATTAGAGGTTGATCAAACTCTACGGGTTCACCGTCTTCAACTAAAATGGCTTCGACTACCCCAGAATGATCTGCCTCTATCTGATTCATCATCTTCATGGCTTCAACAATACACACCACATCACCCACTTTCACATGGGTGCCTACTTCAACGAATGGTGGGGAAGAAGGCGATGGAGCGCGATAAAATGATCCCACCATAGGTGATCGAATCGCAGTGCCTTGAGTCGCGGGAGCCTCCGCTATAGAGGCGGCAGGCGCAGCAGCAGGCGCAGAGAGAGGTGCTGCTGCAGGCATAGCCTGATATTGGGCAGTCGGAGCAACTACTGTTGGAGAGCGGCTTATGCGAACCGCTTCCTCCCCTTCCTTGATTTCTATCTCAGCTACGTCGGAAGCTTCCAGTAATTCGATAAGCTTCTTAACTTTTCTTATATCCATTATTTTTTTCCAAGTTTGGTTAGAGAGCAGATTGCTGCCCAACCTTTAGTTCGGCCCAATTTTTGCGATTTTTCTAGTTATCTAATCGTTGGAATGCTGCTTGTAATGCGAGTTCGTACCCTTGCGCACCCAAGCCAACGATGCTGCCTATTGCAATATCTGCAAAAAAGGAATGTTGACGATATTCTTCTCGAGAATAAAGGTTCGATAAGTGCACTTCGATAAAAGGAATTTCAGTGGCCAGTATCGCATCTCGAATTGCGATACTGGTATGCGTAAACGCGCCAAAATTCACTAGCATAAAATCTGTGCCATCGCGTCTCGCATTGTGTAAGCGATCAATAAAATCTGCTTCTGCATTACTTTGTAGCGAAGTGAGTTCATGGCCAGAATTTGCGCACTGTGCCTGGCAACGCTGATTAATATCATCCAGCGTATCTGAGCCATAAATATGGGGTTCGCGGTCACCCAATAGGTTGAGATTTGGGCCATGTAAGATCAAAATTTTTGCCATTTTGATTGGATCCTGGGCGAGTTGATCAGAGAACGAAAAACACTATTTGGGCACTGCTTTCTAACAATTAGAGATTTTCTCAGAATTTAGCCTGTAATACACCCAATTTGTGTGCAGATAACCGAAATTCACAGCAAATATTCATTGTTTATTAGAACAAGAAAGGGATTGTCAAGGAAGAAGTTTGAAAATGGACCTTTGTGGGGGGTAGCAAAAACCCCATTCTGCGCAGCCTTGATATTGAATCATCAAACCTGCTTCGGGTCCCGGCACTGTGGTTAGGTTAAGGTCGATGCTTAGTAGATTGTAGTAGGCCTCAATCTGACCGAAGAATTGGTCGGTTTTTTGGACCCCATCTGGCAGCTCGTAGTTCACGGACAGGCTGTCCCCACCCTCCGTCTGAAGCAGAGAAAATTGGAAAGCATGGCGGTATAAGTAGTGGCCTTGAGCAAGAACCCAGTTAATTCGGTATTTCCCAGGGCTTAATTCACTCACATAATACGGAAACGCCTCTTCAAGAGATAGAGGCACCTGTTGCTGCTGATTTTGTTGTGTGAAGCTAGTTATCGAGGTTCTGTCAAGCTGTGACCAAGCAGTAAGTGGTAATCCCAACAAACATAGCGTGAATAGAATCGTTAGTGTTTTTCTCATGTTCATGGGACCAGTATTTCCATAGTTTTGTTCCCCCAGTGTTATTTACAAAAATGAGGCGTTAAGGCAGATATCTTTCAAACACAAGGCTGGCATTAGTGCCACCAAAGCCAAAACTGTTCGACATTATTCGATTAAGCTGAATGTTATCTTGGCGCTCTATTGCGATTGGCAAACCTTCGGCCTCTTCATCGAGGTTTTCGATATTGGCGGAAGCGGCAACAAAGTCATTCTCCATCATTAGTAAACTATAGATAGCTTCTTGTGCTCCAGCTGCTCCCAGGGAATGTCCGCTTAATGATTTAGTGGAATTGATAACAGGAATGTTTTCACCGAACAAATTGCGTATAGCTTTTAATTCGGAAACATCACCAGCCGGCGTACTGGTGCCGTGGGTATTTATGTAGTCAACCGCGTCTTTGGAATTTCCTAGGGCCATTTGCATGGCGCGACCCCCACCTTCGCTGGAGGGAGCAACCATATCAAAACCGTCGGAAGTGGCGCCATAGCCGGTAATCTCTGCATAGATTTTTGCGCCTCGGGCAAGTGCATGGTCCAAAGCTTCAATCACTAGCATGCCCCCTCCGCCAGCAATAACAAAGCCATCACGGTCAGCATCAAAAGCACGGGAGGCTTTATCTGGTCTTTCATTGTATTTAGTTGAAAGTGCACCCATCGCATCGAACATGTGTGAAGAAGTCCAATGCTCTGCCTCACCTCCTCCAGCGAATACGATATCTTGTTTATCCATCTGAATAATTTCAGCAGCGTTGCCAATGCAATGGGCGCTCGTTGCACATGCAGAAGAGATGGAATAATTAACGCCTTTTATCTTAAACGGAGTTGCTAGACAGGCGGAAACAGTGCTACTCATGGTACGGGTCACGCGGTAGGGCCCAACTCGTTTTACGCCTCTTTCTCGGGCTATGTCGGTTGACTCTAATTGATCAGGCGGGGAGCCTCCGCCAGACCCGGCAACAATTCCGGATCGCAAATTCGACACTTGATCTTCTGACAGGCCTGCATCTTCAATTGCCTCTTGCATTGACAAATAAGCGTAAGCAGAAGCATCACCCATAAAACGTAAAATTTTTCGATCAATTAGCTCTGCTGTGTCGATTTGCACTGTGCCACTAACGTGACTGCGCATGCCTATCTCCACATAGGATTCGTTATGACGAATTCCGCTACGTCCATGCTTCAATGAATCTAATACTTCGGTCTTATTGTTGCCTAGACATGACACGATACCGATACCGGTAATGACAGTGCGTCGCATAGCGGCCTCTTTAGATGTGTTAACTAAAATGACTGGTCAGTTGTAAACAACCCAACTTTTAGTGCTTTGGTTCTGTAAATAATATTGCCGTCAACGGCAACTGTACCATCGGCAATACCTACTACGAGTTTACGATCAATTACGCGACTCATTGACAGGTCATAAACAACTTTTTTAGCTGTAGGTAAAATTTCACCAGTAAATTTAACTTCACCTGCTCCCAAAGCTCTCCCTTTTCCGAGAAATCCTCTCCAACCAAGAAAAAATCCGACTAGTTGCCATAACGCATCTAAGCCGAGGCAGCCGGGCATTACTGGGTCATCTGGAAAATGGCAGTCGAAAAACCATAAGTCTGGATTTATATCTAATTCAGCGATTATCTGGCCGCGCCCAAACTCTCCGCCATCCGAGTTTATCTCAGCGATTCGATTCAACATTAGCATATTGTTGATTGGCAACTTGGCATTCTGAGGGCCAAATAATTTACCATAACCACATTCGACGAGCTCGGATAGCTCATAAGAACTTTTGGGAACGAAGCTTTCATTCCTTGGTTTCATTGGTATTAAGCCCCTCCAGGGCTGCGTTCACAAGGCCTGCGATGTTATCGCGCTAAGCATAATTAATCGATATCAATTTCACTCCAAAGCCAGTTACTAATTAGTGAATTATCGCATCTTTATTCAAATCCAGGATTATTTGTTACTATTATCGCTTGAATTTTTAGGTGAATTCTATGTTACTTCCCGTTGTGATAGCTGGGGGCATTGGGTCTAGGCTCTGGCCAGTTTCCAGGACCTTATTGCCGAAGCAATTTATTCATTTTCAGCAATTTGGTGGATCTCTCTTTCAAAATACTCTGAACCGGCTAAACGGAATTGAAGATATTTCCCAACCGTTAGTAGTGTGCAATGAAGAACATCGATTTTTAGTGGCAGAGCAGCTGAGAACCCTTGGTGAGCTTGACAGTAAAATATTACTTGAACCATTTGGGAAAGATACTGCCCCAGCGGTAGCCATGGCAGCCTTATGTGCAATTCAGGAAAATCCAGATGCGTTGTTATTAGTTCTTCCGGCAGATCATATTATTAACGATATTGATTGCTTTCAATCAGCGATAAGCGAAGCGAAAAAACTTGCTAAGAAAAATAAATTAGTAACCTTTGGAATAGTACCAGATGGCCCAGAAGTAGGTTATGGTTATATAGAAAAAGGAAGCCAGGTGGAGGGCGCGGATGGGTTCAATGTGGCGCGATTTGTTGAAAAACCAGATTTAGTCGCCGCTATATCTTACTTAGAGGCCAGAACTTATTTTTGGAACAGTGGAATGTTTATGTTCTCGGCCCAATTATTTCTAAGTGAGCTTGAGGTTTATGCCAAAGATATATACGAAGTCTGCGCGGAATCCTTCGCAGCAATTATAAAAGACAATGATTTTATGAGAATTCCTGAGTCGACATTCAGTGCTTGTCGCAGCGATTCTATTGACTACGCAGTAATGGAGAAAACCGCGAATGCAGCGATGATCCCTTTGGATGCAGGTTGGAACGACCTCGGTGCTTGGGAGGCTTTGTGGAAAGTTAGTAACAAAGATGCTAATGGCAATGTCATTAATGGAGATGTCCTCCTTAACCAGGTTAACAACAGTTATATTCAAGCCGAATCAAGGTTAGTTGCAGCAGTAGGTGTTGAGGATACGGTAATTATCGAAACAGCTGATGCTGTCCTGGTATCTAACAAAAAATCTGCTCAGACGGTAAAACAAATAGTTGAACAACTCGAAGCGAAGAAGCGAGCAGAAAGTGTGAGTCATACGAAGGTTTTTCGGCCGTGGGGTTCTTATGAATCATTGATGAACACTGATGGTTATCAAGTTAAACATATTATTGTTAACCCCGGCGAGTCACTTTCTTTGCAAATGCATCATCATCGAGCTGAGCATTGGACAGTTATTAAGGGTAAGGGTGTTATAACTTGTGATGGAAAAGAAATATCCTTGGGAGTGAACGAAAATATATTTATTCCATTGGGTAGCAAGCATAGGCTTGCCAACCCATTTTCTGAGTCCGTCGAAATTATCGAAGTACAAGTTGGAAATTATCTCGGTGAGGATGATATTGTTCGTTTCGAAGATCAATACGGGAGACTCGAAAAACCATGACTTCAATTAATAATTACTTTTCCCTGCCCGCTGCCATATACCCTTCATTCCAGCACTCAAGAGTATAGTGGTTGCTTATAAATTCCAGGCCAAGCAGCTTAGATTGTGCAAGTACCGATGAATATGTTGCTGTCTCTAATTACACATTTGATTTAAAGAATAAATGACTCAAGAGCTTACCTGCTTTACAGCCTACGATATACGTGGCCGAATTCCGGATCAACTCGATGAAGGAATCGCCTACCGAATCGGCCGGGCTTACGCGGAATTTTTAACACCGAACGAAGTAGTGGTGGGCTTTGACATCCGTCTGACTAGTCAAGATCTTTGCAATGCACTTTCTCGTGGGCTGACTGACTCTGGTGTAAATGTAATTGCTATTGGGCAATGTGGTACGGAAGAAGTTTATTTTGGCACGTCTCACCTAAATGCAGATGGTGGAATCATTGTGACTGCAAGTCATAACCCAAAAGACTACAACGGCATGAAACTTGTTCGTGAAAATTCAAAGCCGATCAGTGGCGATAGTGGGCTTAATACAATTAAGCAGTTAGCCGAAAAAAATGAGTTTGAGGGGACACTCAAAAAAGGAGAGGTTTCAGCGCGCTGCATCAGAGCGGCTTATGTAGATCACTTGTTAAGCTTCATTAATACAGAAACAATTAAGCCAATGAAAATCATCTGTAATGCTGGCAATGGAGCAGCGGGGCCGACTATTGACTTGTTGGAGTCCAGACTTCCTTTTGAGTTCATCAAAATACAGCATAATGCTGATGGCAATTTCCCCAATGGTGTTCCGAATCCACTTATAGAAGAAAACCGGTCGTCTACCATTGAAGCAATTTCAGATCATAATGCAGATTTAGGGATAGCCTGGGACGGTGATTTTGATCGTTGCTTTTTCTTTGATGAGCAGGGCCGATTTATCGAAGGTTATTACATTGTCGGCCTTTTGGCCCAATCATTCTTAGAGACTCATCCGGGTGCGAAAGTTATTCATGACCCTCGATTGACGTGGAATACTATTGAGATAGTAGAAAAGATGGGTGGCAATGCAATTTGCTGTAAAACAGGTCATGCCTTCATTAAAGAACGGATGCGTATAGAAGATGCGGTCTATGGTGGCGAAATGAGCGCTCATCATTATTTTAAAGAATTTTTCTATTGCGATAGTGGGATGGTGCCTTGGCTACTAGTCACTGAGTTGATGTCAATCCAAGACAAAACTCTGGGAGAATTAGTTAGCGCATGTATGGCAAGTCATCCGGCAAGCGGTGAAATAAACAGTAAAATAAAAGACCCTCTAGCACTATTTCAAGCCATTGAGGAGCGGTATGGCAAAGATGCCGAATCCGTTGATTATATAGATGGCCTTTCAGTAAATTTTTCGGAATGGCGATTCAACTTGCGCATGTCGAACACCGAACCAGTAGTGAGGCTTAACGTCGAATCTAAGGGTAATCAATTGTTAATGGAAGAGAAGACCAAAGAATTATTAAGCCTCATTCGAGCTTAATTCTGTTTGTCTTTTCCAAGGTGAATGCAGTAGGGCAAGACATAAAAATAAATTCAAATGAAGCTTAAAATTTATCAAATTGATGCTTTTGCTGGAAAACCATTCGAAGGTAATCCTGCTGCCATAGTGCCGCTGGAAGAATGGCTTCCTGAAAACACAATGCAACAAATAGCGCAGGAAAATAATCTAGCTGAAACCGCTTATTATGTGCCTATAGACGATGGCTTTCACATTAAATGGTTTACGCCGGTTACGGAAGTTAAGCTCTGTGGCCATGCGACTTTGGCCTCCGCTTTTGTTCTATTCAATGAATGCGCTTATGCCTCAGATGTTATTACCTTTGATTCTTTATCTGGCTTGTTATCCGTGACAAGAAATGGTGACCTACTTACTCTTGATTTCCCAAACCAGATACCTGTTTCTTGTAAGACCCCGCGCGAGTTAAGTTATGGGCTAGGAGCGGAACCGTCTATGTGTTTTGCAAATGAGGATTACATGGCGATTTTTGAAAGTGAAGAAATACTCGCTAGTTTAAATCCGAATGGGCTGTACCTGGAGCAATTGGATCTCCGTGGTGTCATCGCTACTGCCCCCTCTGGCGAATATGATTTTGTATCCCGTTTCTTCGCGCCAAAATTGGACGTATTAGAAGACCCCGTCACTGGCTCTTCGTTTACGCATCTTATTCCCTATTGGGCGAATCGACTTGGAAAGCAGAAAATGTGCGCAAAACAAATTTCCCCTAGAGGAGGAATAGTTCATTGTGAGTTGAAAGAAGATCGAGTGCTGATTGGGGGAAGTGCTGTAAAATATTTGGAAGGTGAAATTATTCTCAGTGAGTAAAGATATGACGGTTAAAGAGTTACAAAGGGAAATCAGAATTTTTTTGAAGTGATGCTATGAATATTAAATATTTACAACTCGTCGTAGCCGCATTTACTATTGAAATAATTAGTGTGTTGGTGCTGGCAATTCTGATTGCGTTATTTGGCCCATCTGATCCGGAGCTAATTCAGGCTTTTTCAGAAAATATGGCCTATTGGTTGGGCCCTATTGCAGGTTTTTTATTTTGCTTTACCGGGGCTTTTTTGCTAACTCGAAACCTATCCCATTCACGAATTCCAAATGGGATATTGTTAGGCTTACTCGTCGCGATCATTGATATAAATATTCTTTTAGGAAGCGATTCTGGCTTTCAGATTATTTACCTTGTTACTAATACTGGCAAAATTGTAGCCGGGACATTAGGTGCATATGTTGCGGAGAAAACTGTGACCTAGAAACCTATGATATTGGGAGTGACCATTGAAGCTTAGAGTTTTAAGAACTTCTAGAACATCTATACCGATAAAAGCATTTTTATGCTGTGTTCATCTTCCTCAATTTCCTCGAAGCCAATTTTGAAGTGAAAATCGATTGCGGGATTAGTTTTAAGTACACTTAAGCGCACCGGTTTTTGTTTTGCAACAGCAATCTGTTTGATTTCTATCGCCATTAGTAATCCCCACCCTTGTCTTTGATGGTCAGGTTCAACGAGTATCATGTCTAGCACTAGATGATCTGACTTTTCGCTGATGTGAAAACCGCCAACCTGATGGCCTTTTGCCTCTATAAACCTGAATTGATTCATAGGAAGACTCGTCAGAAACCCTTCGCGCTGGATTATCTCATCCCAACCCCAGGCTTCATCGATATAATGCTGCATGGTTCGGCGGAACAAGCCGAAGATCCATTGTTCGTCTGCAGCTTCACCGGCACGAAGCTTATATTTCTTTGGCATAACTAAGTTTTGGATTCGCGGACAGAGTTAATTAATGCAGCAGTCGATTGGTCAATTTCTTTCAAGTTGTTTTCAAGCTGAAGTGCATTGAGAATATTCTTGGATAGCTCTTTTCCTAATTCAACCCCCCATTGGTCAAAAGCATTGATGTTCCATATGACACTTTGTGCAAAAGTTTTATGCTCATAAAGTGCAATTAAACACCCAAGGTTATGTGGATTAAGTTGGCTTATTAGTAGAGTGTTGCTGGGTTTATTGCCGGGAATACTTCGCGATGCCTGACCAGATGCAGGTTTTCCAGACATTAGTGCAAGGCTTTGGCTGAAACAATTTGCCAACAAATGCTGATGTCTCTCAAGGGCATTTAGGCTTTTATCTATAGTATTAATAAAGGTAATAAAATCGACGGGTACAAATTCTGTCCCCTGATGCAAGAGTTGGAAGTACGAATGTTGCCCACTCGTGCCAACAGTACCCCATAAGACCTCAGCACTATTGGTTTGAATCTCCCTCCCGTGAATATCAACGCGCTTTCCTAGGCTCTCCATATAGAGTTGTTGAGAATAGGATGGAAACTGTTTTAGATACTGACTATAAGGAACGATGGCGCTGCTATGGCAATCAAAAAACCCGCTGTACCATATGCTTAACAAAGCCATTATGACTGGCAAATTTTCATTTAGTTCAGCGGATTGAAAATGCTCATCCATAGAATGAGCGCCGGCAAGTAACTCTCTGAATTGTGGCATTCCCACCAACAGCGCGATCGGAAGACCAATAGCGGACCATAAAGAAAACCTGCCGCCTACCCACTCCCATATTGGTAAAACGTTTGTTTCTTCGACTCCAAACTCTCTGGCAGCGTCTATGTTTGAAGTCACAGCAATGAAGTGATTCTTTATGAGGTCAGTCGATTCCATCCCGGACAGCAACCATGTCTTAGCAGTTTCGGCATTTAGTTGTGTCTCTATAGTTGTAAATGATTTCGATGCAATTATAAAAAGTGTGGTCGCCGGAACTAAATTCTTCAATATGCCATTTAAATGGGCGGGATCAACATTCGAAACAAAGTGCAGGTTTAGGTCGCTGACCGAAAAATCAATTAAGGCTTCACAAACCATCGAAGGTCCCAGATCGGAGCCGCCGATTCCAATATTTACGACGTCTCGAATGGGCTTGCCGCTATAGCCTTTCCATGCCCCCAAATGAATTGCACTAACAATATCATCCATCTTCTTCAGGCAATTGACGATTTCAAAATGAGGATTATCTTTTTCTGGAATACGCAATGCAGTATGCAGGGCTGCACGGTCTTCACTGTAGTTTATTTTTTTGCCAGCAAACATCGCTTTGATAGCTGCAGGTAGTTGGCATTCTTCTGCCAATTCAATCAATGTCTTCAGGCTCTCTGAAGTTATAAAGTTTTTAGAAAAATCTAAAAGTAAATCTTCGTGGGTGAGTGAAAAAGACTTGAAGCGATTTTTTTCACTAAACAAATTAACAAGGCGAAAATTTTCCTGCTTAAACTCGTCGCTTAGGTTCTGCAGATTCTTCCATGCTGAAGTCTCGGTTAAAGTGGTCATTTTTCAGTTAATCGCGTTTTGCTTCCAATGAGCCCGTATTGTTATTTTTGGGTTTTCGGAAAAGGGCCATCCAACCATCTTTTTTGGCTATTTTATAGCAATCAACAAAGGGTTGATAATGCTGAACTATTATATTGTTACTGTATTCAGGAATTCCAAAATTGTCTGGTACTTTTTCTTTAGGGTAATATGCAGTGCCGAATATCCAGTCCAGAAAATTAAATTCTGCTGAAAAATTTTTGTCGATGGCCTCGGGATGATTTGAATGATGCCATCTATGGAATTTCGGGTTACTCATAAAGTAACCCAGCCAGTGAGCATCTTTGATGTTTCCATGACCGTAACGGCCCCAAAAATCATTGAAACACACAAACAAAAAAGCCATCGCTGGATCTGGTTGAAAATAAGTAACCAATAGTAAAAAGGGGCCTGCAAAGAGCGTCTTGTCAATTATGTGAAAACGGCTCGTGGAAAACGAATCTAGAGTCAGAGAGCTGTGGTGCACGCGATGGAATTGCCAAAGCATGGGTACCTTATGACTAAAATAATGCGCTACATAAAAAGTAACATGCCCAAAGAGTAAAATTGCGATGAAGCTTACTGCCCAATGGGCCCCAATCAAACTGCCTCTAAGGAAAGGTCCTTGACCTAAATTCTCCTGAGCATAAATTGCAAGCCAAGCAATTAAAGCAGCGTTTAACATGGTCCACAGATGGATGCGATGATATGTATGAATCAAGTCATTAACCATTCCTTTGCGCACAAACTTTTGGCCCTTTAGAGGGAATAGCCTTTCAAGGATAGGAATTACCCAAATCCACCCGTAGAGTGAGAGTATTCGTAGCCATTCTTGTATTGCGGGGGAAATTGTCACGAGATTGGTATTTAGCTTGCAAAGAGTTAGATGATATACCTTTTTCGTGTGGCGGCGCACTTATGTGCAAAAAGATGCTTTCAATTAAGGGCTATTGAACCCAAAGGTAATATTTTGTAGTATGCGCGGCTCGTTTTGGTCTAAGATTATTGTCTAAGCCAGATAGCTGATCAAATTAGGATGAGATTAAAAGATCAGTTGATGGCCTAACTAGAAACCAACAAAGCCGCTATAGCTCAGCCGTGGTAGAGCAGCTGATTTGTAATCAGCAGGTCCCGAGTTCGACTCTTGGTGGCGGCACCATCTTTCTAAAGGAGAATAGAGAAATCTTTTCTCCTTTTTAATGAAAAAAATTCAATCTTGACCAGAGCTCATGCAGAGATCTTATATTCTTCAATCTAGGAGTACATACCACTGCCGTAAACAAAGTCCGCGCGATAAAGGGTGCTTCGGAATGCTTCGTTTCGTGGGTCACGATCTTTTTGCATCCATCTGAGTAATCAGTATGATGACATCAACTTAAGAGATTTAAATTGAATCAATCATCTGACCAAGCACAGTTAAAGTTTTGGGGATCTGGAACAGCTCGTACGTTGAGACCTATTTGGGTTGCAGAGGAGCTTAGTGTCAAATATCAGCTCATGCCGATAGGCCCAAGAACTGGTGAAACACAGACGCCGGAATATACTGAGCTGAATCCAAAACAAAAAATCCCATTTTGTGAAGATGGTGAATTGAGGCTCTCTGAGAGTCTGGCAATCTGTCGTTATCTCATTAATAAATACGGAAGTGAAAATACTCTCCAAGCCGCAAGCTCCTTTGAGCAACAAGCTAAGGAAGACGAGTGGCTCTGTTTTATCTTTGGCGAATTGGATGAAACCAGTTTATATGTGATGCGCAGGCACGGTGCTCTTTCAAAAATCTATGGTGAAGCCCCGGTCGCGATGGAGGCCGCGAGAGAGTATGTGCTTCGACAACTAAAAGTTGTTGATCAGCATATGCTTGGAAAGCGATATATACTTAACGAACGTTTTGGTTTGTCAGATATATTTCTTACTACCTGCCTAAATTGGATAGAAGCATATGAAATACCCATGTCCGAAGCACTAGTTGAATACCGAGACAGAATGATTTTGCGAGATGCCTATAAAACGGCAATGAAAATAAACAAGCCTGATTGATTAGATCGGTTGACAAGAACAGGCAAGGTAAATAATGGGGCCGCTAGAAGGTATTAAAGTACTAGATTTAACCAGCATGGTTTCAGGGCCGGTCGCCGCTATGATGCTAGGCGATCAAGGTGCAGACGTTGTTAAAGTCGAACCAATCCATGGGGAGCAACTGCGCCATCTTGGCGAGCCTTACAATGGTATCCCAGCTACGTTTTTCTCTTGTAACCGAAATAAGAAATCATTGGCCGTTGACCTTAAAGACGAAACGGGCAAGGACATACTCTGGGCTCTGATCAGCACAGCGGATGTATTGCTACAAAATTTTCGGCCTGGAGCTATGGCAAGAATGGGCTTTTCAGAGGAAAAAGTTCGAGAAAAAAACCCTGGGATTATTTATGCGTCTATTAGCGGGTTTGGCGAGAAAGGCCCTTATTCTCACAAACGTGTTTATGATCCAATCATTCAAGGCTTATCTGGAGCGACTGATATTCAAGCTGATCGAAAATCTGGGCGCCCAAATATGATTCGAATTATTCTTGCTGACAAAGTTTCTGCATTGACGGCAGCCCAAGCAATCTCTAGTGCATTGTTTCATCGAGAAAGGCATGGAAAAGGTCAGCACATAAAAATTTCAATGCTTGAAGCTACAATTGCATTCTTCTGGCCAGAGGGTATGAGCGGTTTAACCTATGCAGAAAATGAAACTGACGTACGCAAAACATTTTCTTCGATCGATCTAATTTACGAAACTAAAGATGGTTACCTAACTATTAGTGTGATTTCTGACAAGGAATGGAAAGGAATTTGTGAGGCATTAGAGCGGCAAGAGCTAATCACAGATGAAAGATTTAAATCTTCATTAGCGCGGCGGCGCAATGCAGAGGAACGTAGAGAGGTTATTGGAGAAGAAGTGTCTAAGCGTTCGAGTGCCGAGCTGTTGCAAATTTTGGATGCGAATGATGTTCCCTGCGCGCCACTTTTAGATCGGGCGGAGCTCATGGATCACCCTCAAATAGTTGAAAGTGAGACAATTCTGCGTGAATCTTTCATAGGGTTTGGTGAGGTTAGACAAGCTAGGCCTGCAGCGCGTTTTCAGTTGACGGAGTCCTCCCTCAGACTGCCAGCTCCAAAGCTAGGGCAGCATAGTCGCGAAATATTGGAATCGCTAGGATACGATGAAGCCAAATGCGATGCTCTCATCGCGGCAAATGTTATTTTACAAGGTTCTTAATGCCAGCATTGAGAATGCAAGTGAGCTATTTGTTGATAATTAATTACAGAACAGTAATAGCTACAAGCACCAGCTAAATCTTTGGGATTTTCTCGAAATCTTGTAGTCATTTCTGACTTCCTCTATGCTTCGTCTCTTTCCTAAAACTAATATATTAAAAGAATTAATACTTATGTTAGACGAACCACAAATCTGCGATTTAGTGACTGATCACGGCCCAACAGTAAATCATGGTAGACCCATTAAGCAGATAATCGAAGACGGGGATATTCCTCGTTTGAATGGAGCGACAGTACTGGAAGGAAAGGTTTCTGACTCTGTTTTTGCAGAAAACCTGACCACCAAAACTGGTCAACCTATTCGGCTTATGTATCGGAATAATAGAATTTCGACTCATGATGTGAATCGAGGTGCTATTCCTTTTAAGGATCAGGTTTTAGCTTTCAATCATGCCCATATGCTGAACTTGGTAAAGGATGTCTTAGGATCATCACAATTTGAAGTTGATGGTTTGTTGCCTAGCTCGACAGTTATCCCCGCAGAAAATCTCAATTTAGTCATGTTAGAAAATGTATTGCGTCTCTATATGGCGGAAAGTTCCACGTCGACTTCCCTTTACCAACACTGGTTAGCAGCAAAGGAACAAGGTGAAGAGGTGCTCGATTATGCCGGGCATACCATTTCCGTCTCTTCATTGGCGCCGAATGGCGTGCTTCCCTATTTGATGGACACGCCCAGCACAAAAGAAAAGGTCGATCGCACCATTGATGCGCAATATTTAGTCGAGAATGGAGTGTGTAGTTGGAAGCAATATGCGCAAATACGCAACGCTTCCATAATGGCGTTTGGTATGATTTCCCAGTATCTTGCCTCAAAAGGTATGGTGCTGGTCGATACTAAGACTGAACATGGAATTAATTCTGAGGGTGAAATTGTCGCAGCTGATGAACTCTATACTATGGATTCGTCTCGATTCTGGCGACGGGATGAAGTCGGTGATTTGTTGATGCGAGATGGTAAGCCCATTTCTTTTTCGAAAGAATTTGCACGGGGTATGGTTAAAGAAAAAGATCAGCAATTTAGCGATGACCAGGCGGCTGAAATTGCAGTGAGATACATTCAAGGATTGCAGCATCTTACTGGTATTGGTTTCGATCCGGATCTTCGTCCGCGGGATGAACGAATTGTTGATTCAAGCAATCTAATACTCGACAGCCTACTTTGATGACCAATAATGCATACTTCTGGATTCGGGTTTAGAATTCAGTGGACCCCTAAATCGCAATTAGTAAATGGAGTAGCTTATGGAGGTTCCTGCGGCTTCCTTTAGTTTGGCTGTGATTCTTAGTACCACGATGTTTGGTTGCGCACCTAGTCCCACCACTAATTCTGGAATGGATATACCCACCGTCAGTCTCGAGGATTACCGAAGGGCAGAGCAGTTCTTGGCGCCTAATACCTCGGACTTGGTAAGCAATTCGATTATTGCTCAATACTGGCAGAGTGACGATCAGTTAGTTTATCGCCGTACCATTAGCCCTGGATCTGAATACATCTTAGTTAACCCGATTGAGCAGAGCAGAAAAGTTTTGCTTGATACAAATCAACTTGCAGCTCAGCTTGCGCAATTCGACGTAACTGCAGAGAGCCTAGAGGGTGCCACGGACCTGGAGCTTTCTCGCATAAGCCTTCGTGACTCTCTAAATGAAATTGAATTCAATTTTCAGAATCGACGTTACCTGTTTAATTCCCTTAGCAACGAATTACAACAATTAGAGTTGGGGCCCCCAAATGAATATCTATCACCGGATGGAAATCGAGCTGCCTTCATTGAGGATCACAACCTTTGGTTTAGGGATACTAGATCGAACGAGCTGACACAGCTTACCTTCGATGGTATTGAAAACTATGGATATGCAACAAATAATGCAGGTTGGTTAAGAGATAATGGCCCAGTATTAATCTGGTCGCCAGACTCTAGTAAGATCGCCACGTTTCGCCATGATGGGCGTCAAGTTGGCGAAATGTTCCTCTATTCAACAAAGGTTGGCCATCCCGACTTAGATGCTTGGAGATATCCACTTCCTGGCGATGATCATATTTTTATGATCGAACGTATTGTAATTCATCTTGAACCTGAACCCAGAATGGTTGCATTAAATATACCACCTGACCCCCATAGATCTACCACTAGTGACCATGTCGCTGGGCGAGATGGAATTTTTCTAGACGTAGAGTGGAGTGAGGACAGTAATAATCTTGCTTTTGTCTCTTCGAGTCGGGATCACAAAGTAGCAAAACTTCGGGTGGCGGATATTGAGTCAGGAGAAGTTAGAGATGTATTCGAAGAGTCCGTCGACACCTATTTTGAATCGGGGTTTAGTGACGCCAATTGGCGAGTGTTGCATGATAGTAACGAGTTCATATGGTTTTCAGAACAAGACAATTGGGGTCATTTGTATCTGCATGATTTGCAAACTGGCGAACTTAAACAGCAGATAACTTCTGGAAACTGGAGTGTGCTGAGCATAGAAAAGGTGGATGCAAAAAATCGACAGCTATATTTTACAGGCGCTAATCGAGAACCAGGAGACCCTTATTATCACTATTTGTATAAAGCGAATTTTGATGGAACAGCTATTGAGCTGCTGACGCCAGAGCCAGCCCACCATACGATCACTTGGTCAGAGTCGCAGATTTTTTTCACCGATAGTTACTCTACACCGACTCAAGCCGGAATAGCAGTTATTCGAAATATCAATGGCGGTCTACAATTCGAATTAGAAAGGACTGACATCTCCGCTTTAATCAATTTTGGTTGGGTTGCTCCTATCCCATTTATGGTGAAAGCAAGAGATCAGCAGACCGATCTCTATGGACTGATGTACCGTCCTTCTATATTTGATGAATCGAATTCTTATCCAGTATTAAATTACCTTTATCCAGGGCCACAAACGGGCAGTGTTGGTAGTCGATCCTTTCGTGTTTCTAGAAATGATAAGCAGGCGCTCGCAGAATTGGGGTTTATTGTGATTGAAGTAGATGCTATGGGGACTCCAGGCCGTTCTAAGTCATTCCATGATGCCTACTACGGTGACATGGGTGATAACGGGCTGCCAGATCAGATAACAACAATAAGGCAGTTAGGAGAACGGTTTCCTTATATGGACCTCGATCGAGTCGGGATTTGGGGGCATTCTGGTGGAGGCTTTGCTTCTACAGCTGGGTTGTTGCGCTATCCAGAATTTTACAAAGTTGCTGTATCTGGCGCAGGTAATCATGACAACCGAAACTATGAAGATGATTGGGGTGAAAAATGGCAGGGGCTCTTGGAAACTTATCCAGAATCTGACTCGACAGTGGATGAAATTGCAGAGGCGACCTTGGCGACAAACTATGACAATCAGGCGAATCAGCTTCTCGTCGGCAACTTGGAGGGCAAACTGTTGTTAGCTCATGGGATGATGGACACCAATGTGCACCCATCTAGCACTTTGCTAGTTGTAGAAGCCTTAATTGAGGCTGAAAAAGATTTTGATCTTGTGGTATTACCAAATGCTGGTCATGGGTTTGGTAATAGGCGCTATTTTATGAAACGGCGTTGGGATTATTTTATTGAACATCTTACTGAGTCTGACCCAGTTTCAGAGTTTAAATTTGCAGATAATATTAGATAGTTACAAAAGTAGAAAAATCCTTTATTAGTACCAATAGAGAAATAGCTAGTAATGGAAAAATTGGAATCAGTTCTAGCCGCTTTTGCAAATTTAATGTGGGGGCCGCCTTTAGTTGTGCTTCTCGTGGGGGGTGGCATGTTCTTTATGGTGCACTCACGGTTAATGCATTTTCGTTATCTTGGCCATGCATATCGCTTACTGCGTGGAAAGTACAACAAACAAGATGACGATATTGCTGGTGATATAACTCACTACCGTGCGCTAGCGACGGCACTTTCTGGCACGATTGGTCTTGGCAATATAACAGGCGTCGCTTTAGCCATTACTATTGGTGGCCCTGGAGCAGTTTTTTGGATGTGGGTGACGGCGATCGTTGGAATCTCCACAAAATTTTACACTGCTTCTTTGGCCATCATGTACCGCGGGGAAGACGACAGCGGCAAGTTACAAGGTGGTCCGATGTATGTGATTCGAGAAGGGCTTGGCAAAAAGTGGCTACCACTCGCATGGATGTTTGCCTTAGCTGGTATGTTTGGCACCTTGCCTGTTTTTCAGATCAATCAGTTGGTGCAGATAGTTCGGGATGTCTTTGCTATCCCTGCAGGAATAGCGACCGCCGACAGTCACCTTGGATTTGATTTTATCCTCGGCATTATTTTGTCTGTAGTGCTTTTTGCTATTGCTGTGGGAAAAGTTAAGCGTGTTTCTGCATTTGCTGGAATGGTGGTGCCGGCTATGGTGGGTTTTTATTTTGTTCTTACTGGCGTTTTATTACTAAGTAATGTCGCTGAAATTCCCGCTATGGTTGGATTAATATTCGCCGATGCGTTTACCGGAGATGCAGTTTCTGGTGGCGTATTGGGGGCTGTAATTCTAATTGGAGTGCAACGGGGAGTATTTTCTAACGAAGCAGGTTTAGGTACAGAATCGCTCGCCCATGGTGCTGCGAAAACTGATGAACCAACTCGAGAAGGCTTAGTCGCAATGATTGGTCCAATTATAGACACTCTAATAGTTTGTACCTGCACCGCACTAGCCTTGCTGGTAACAGGGGTTTGGGAAGGTGGTGCTGTTGGAGTTACCTTAACCTCCCAGGCTTATGAGCAAGTTTTTCCGGGTTTTGGAGCCTATCTGGTGCTTGCCATGGTCTTTGTTTTGAGTACTACGACTGTGCTGACTTACTCATATTATGGAAGTAAATGTATGGCATTTCTGTTCGGTACCAAAACAGAAAAATACTATTTATGGGGATACATGGGGCTAGTCACAGCTGGGGCAGTAGCGTCACTTGATGCTGTTATCAGCTTGTTCGATGGGGTTTATGCAACAATGGCAATTCCAACCATGATCTCTACTATTATTCTCGCGCCTAAAGTAAGAGAAGTAGCAAGAGATTATTTTTTTAGATTAGATGACGGGCAGTTTGAAAAGGCTGTGCCAATTTTGGAATCTTCCAATTCAGAGTAATCACCATGAAAGAAAATTTAGCGATTTTATTTTTTCTGATTTCTAGTACCTCCTTAGCGCAATCTATAAGTTTAGAATTGGACGCTATCAATGATGTTTTAAATGCTTACCATGAAGCAGCTGCTCAAGGAGATTGGGATCAGTATTTTTCCTTAATGAGTAACGACGGTGTTTTCCTAGGAACTGATGCTGATGAGCGCTGGCCTAAGGCAGTATTCCGCCAATATGCAGAAGGGCGGAACGGTTGGACTTATCATCCAACGGATCGTCATATAAACCTAACTCCTGATGGTAACTCAGCGTGGTTCGATGAAATACTGGATAGTGAAAGCTATGGTAATAGTCGTGGCACTGGCGTGCTAATAAAAACTACGAATGGCTGGAAAATTTCTCAGTATCATTTAACGTTTCCAATTCCTAATGAATTGGCAGGCAAGATTACCCAGGAGATCAAAGCATTTGAAGAACAGGGAAATTAATTCTATTTAGTGAATTGTCTGCTCCGGTTTTGGAAGGTCGTTACTGGAATGAGCGGAAGCCGTCGTTTCTTCCTGCGAAACATAAGAGCGAGTACTGACCGGACTCTCTAGGTACTTTCCGAGTTTGCTTAAAAAATCAGCCATATGATCGGTTTGATAATGCTCTTGCAGGCAATCTGCACTTTCCCATTCTTGCAATAGAATCACCTGGCAAGGGTCTGTGACGCCTTCGTAATATTCATAGCTTAGACAACCATGTTCCTGACGGCAGAGGCGGACCATTTTTTTCATCAACTTAATGACTGCGTCTTTGTTAGCGGCTTCCAACAGAAATGTGCTTTGTACCATTATCATTGTAACTACAACCTTTGCTTATTTAAGATCATTATACGCTCAATTAGCTTAAAAGCAGCTTAACGAGACTTTGTGTGACATTGGCTGTCAATTTCGTTGTAGCTCACGGCTTATAAGGTTATCCAGGCTCCATTGACCACCTCCAAGACCAACACAAACTAGCAACCCTGCCACGATTCCGATGTTTTTGATGAAATTCTGAGTTTCATGGGCAGTTTGTAATTCCTCTGCAGGCATAGTCCAAAAATCATGCACGCCCAGACTGATAGCCAGCGTCAGACTAGCTAATAGAAAGGCAGAAACTTTGGTTTGATACCCTATTATAAGAGTTGCACCTGTAATGAGCTGAAAGAGCATGGTAGTAGTCAGCAAGAATGGAATTAGATTAATGTCATGCCCTGCCATGTAATCGGAATGAGATTGAAAGTTAAACATTTTGTTTAAACCCCCGGCTAAAAAGAAATACAAACCTAGAAGGGCTCTACCGCTGGCAGAAAATAAATGTTCAATATTACCTGACATAATTGGTTCCTGTTCTTGGAAATCCTAGGGTTAGTTCACGTTAACTCAGAGAAAATTTTTCTGCAAAAAATGGTCTGTAAAAGCAGATCATTTTTTTGGGGTTGGAATTTTAGTGCTGAGAATTAGCTTAGTTACCTATAACTCTTTCTACTCCAATCGATTGTATGTCTTCTATGGCTTGCTGTGCTAATCGTTCGCGTTGGCCTACTGTCAAACAAACAAATTGAGGAATATTTGACCCGATGACGCGTTCCCTGGTGCAGACGAGCTTGTCAGTTTCGGCGCTAACAGTGGAATTATAGGCTTCGGCGTCGGCTTGAGACCGGATTCGAGGAATGCCGTCATTGGATTGATATAATGCTTCACATCCGGTCAGGACAGCTATAAATCCGAGAGCGAAAATTATTTTCTGCATTGTGATTTACCTCAATAGTACAATTTGCTAATGATTGAATTAACAGGAGTTTTTGTTCAGGACTGAGCGTCTATCATTCTCTTTTCTATATTGCGCCTTTCGTTTTTAGTTCGGCTATTTTTCCCTCACTAAAACCCCAGGCTGCCAACACTTCATCAGTATGCTCGCCAACTAGCGCGGCCGGAGATTGTATCGTACCTTGTGTTCTGCTGAATCTTGGTGCTGGTGCGGGTTGCGTTACACCTTGAAAATCCAGGTAAGTTTTTCTTGCTTTGTTATGTGGGTGATCTGGCGCTTCTGAGAGATCTAGAACTGGAGCAAAGCATACATCAGAGCCCTCCATTATGTTGCACCATTCTTCGCGAGTTTTAGTTTTGAATATAGCTTCCATTTTCTCTCTCTTTATCGGCCAGCTAGCTTGTTCCAGCTGTTCTTTAAAAGAATCTTCGGAAATTTCACATTTTTCCAAAAGAAGAGCATAAAACTGTGGTTCTAAAGAGCCGATGGAGATGTGTTTACCCTCTTTACATTCGTAACTGCCATAATAATAAGCACCACCATCCAGTCGATTTGAATAGCGTTCGGCTGACCACATATTCATCGACATCATCCCATAAAACCCGCTTAAAAGACTCGCAGTCCCATCGGTCATCGCGGCGTCAATCACTTGGCCCTTGCCGGAGCTACTTCGTTCAATTAAGGCCGCCAGTATCCCAGCTAACAAGTACATTGCCCCGCCACCAAAATCACCAACAAGGTTCAGTGGAGGTGCTGGAGGTCGGTCTGGATAACCCATAGCCCCCAATGCCCCTGCTACCGATATGTAATTAATATCATGTCCTGCGGCTTGAGAAAGTGGCCCATCTTGGCCCCAGCCGGTCATTCTGCCGAAGACTAATTTAGGGTTTCTTTCCAAACAGACTTCGGGCCCTAGCCCAAGTCTTTCCATCACACCTGGCCGGAACCCTTCGACTAGGACGTCAGCCTGCTCGATCAACTCCAGAGTGGTTTCAACCCCTTGGGGATTTTTCAGATCGACAGCGATGGATTTTCTCCCGCGATGCAGCACATTGGCGCGGTGACCGCTACCTTTTTGATTTAGACGATCGATTCGAATTATTTCGGCGCCCATATCGGACAACATCATTGAACAAAATGGCCCTGGTCCAATGGCGGCCATTTCAACAACTTTAATCCCAGCTAGAGGTCCCATCTTAAATCCTTAGAATTTTGCTAATTCGGCCACGAATGATAGGGGATCGACCCTTGAAAATATAGAAGAATTCAGTCAGTTAGCTGTAAGTTAATTAAATCATGGTGCTAGAAGCAGATTCACTTTTGAGTGTGGATAGATTATGCTTTTGCGTCCAAAAATTAGACTTAGAGCGAAACACTTTAGTCATGGAAATAGCTAATAAGACTGCTTTTATAACCGGCGCAGCATCCGGTCTTGGCCTGGCCACAGCCAGAAATTTTGTTGCAGCAGGAGCCAATGTTTTTCTTTATGATTTAAACGCAGAAGCACTGGCGGCGTCGGCGTCAGAATTTGGGGATAATGCTAAATGGCAAGCCGGTGATGTGGCCGATGAGGCGGCTGTGAAATCAGCAGTCGCATCTGCTATCGACCATTTCGGTACTATCCATATCAACGTAAATTCTGCCGGCATTGGCGGGGCAGCTCGAACGGTTGGAAAAAATGGTCCAATGCCGCTTGAGAAATTTGAGCACATCGTAAGAGTCAATCTAATTGGTACTTTTAACGTATTGCGGCTATGCGCTGAAGTAATGCAGACTAACGAGCCTCAAACTGAAGACCAGGAGCGTGGCGTTATTATTAATGTGGCTTCAATAGCCGCTTTCGATGGTCAAACAGGTCAAGCAGGCTATGCAGCGAGTAAGGGAGGCATCGTTGCAATGACCTTGCCCATCGCAAGAGATCTTGCAAAACGAGGTGTGCGTATTATGACCATCGCGCCAGGCGTCTTCGAAACACCACTTCTTGCAGGCGCACCTGACGAAGTTAAAGAGCCTTTAATCGCGATAACTCAATTCCCTAAACGTCTAGGTAGGCCCGATGAGTTTGCAGTTGAGGTCGCTCATATTGTTAATTGCGGTTATTTGAACGGCGAAGTTATCCGACTCGATGCGGGGATTCGAATGCCGGCAATCTAGAGCGCTACTTTTTCTATTGTTAGGTGGATCGATTGGATATACAAAGAAGTAATGATGGGTGAATCCATCTTTACTCTGGGAACTAAACAAACTTTTGTAATTATTGAAATAAATTTTAGGGGAGCGATAAATGGCAGACGCATACATTGTAGGTGCAGTTCGCACTGCAACAGGGCGAAAGAAAGGGAGACTTAGTCAGATTCACCCAGTAGATATGGGAGCCATAGTTATTGATGAGCTGGTAGATCGAACTGGTGTGCCAACCAATGCGGTTGACGACGTTATTATGGGTGTTGTTAGTCAGATCGGATCTCAAGCTGGTAATTTGGGACGAAATGTTGCTATGTCGTCCAAGCTCGATCTTGAAGTTCCAGGTACTACGGTTGATCGCCAGTGTGGCTCTTCTCTGCAGGCTATTCAGTTTGGAGCTCAAGCTGTTATGTCTGGAACTCAAGATGTTGTAATTTGCGGCGGCGTTGAGGCGATGAGTAGTGTAGAAATCGGCTCGAACATTCGTGATGGACTTGCTAATGGTCGGGGTGTTCCAAAGGGAGAGAGGTTAGAGTTTCAATATCCAGGAATTCAGTTTTCGCAATTCGATGGTGCTGAATTATTGGCAGAAAAATATGAAATCACCCGAGATGATTTGGATGCATTTGGGCTATTGAGCCATAAGCGTGCAAAACGAGCGACGGAAAGTGGTTACTTTGAAAACGAAGTAGTGCCATTGAACATTACACTCGAAGACGGTTCGTCAGACATTCATAACGTTGATGAAGGCATTCGCGGTGAAGCATCAATTGAAGCGATGCAAAGCTTAAATCCCTTGAGAGAAGGCGGTGTCATTACGGCAGGAACAGCGAGCCAGATCAGTGATGGTGCAGCAGCAATAATGGTAGCTAATGAAGATGCTGTAAATAAATACAACCTGCCCGTAAGAGCTAAAATCCATTCACTTGCTGTGATCGGTTCAGATCCTGTCATTATGCTAGAGGGCCCTATCCCGGCCACAGAAAAGGTTCTAGAAAAAGCTGGACTAAGCATAGATGATATTGATTTATTTGAAGTGAACGAAGCCTTTGGCTCTGTGCCTTTGGCCTGGGCTAAGGCACTGAGTGCAGATCAAGACAAACTAAATGTGAACGGTGGGGCCCAAGCGTTAGGACATCCGCTTGGAGGAACTGGTGCTAAGTTGATGACAACTCTGGTGCATGAATTAGAACGGAGAGAAGCTAAATATGGGCTTGTGGCGATTTGTGAAGGTGGCGGCACGGCTAATGCCATGATCATCGAAAGCATGAGTGAGTTAGGCTCCTAAAACTAATTTTACAAACATCAGTGCTATTACTAGAGAGCTAAAATATGTTATTGGATAATTATCAATCGCCATGGATGGATGAAGAGCTGAACATCATGCGCGACGCGGTGCGCAAGTTCATTGCTAAAGAATTTGTGCCTGTTGCTCCTAAATGGGAAAAGCAGGGGTTTGTCGATCATGATGCTTGGCTCACAGCCGGCGCATCGGGGTTGCTCTGCGCCTCTATTCCTGAAAAATGGGGTGGTGGAGGTGGTAACTTCAAACACGAGATGATTCTTGTCGAAGAAATGGCCTACGCTCATATTACCGGTTTTGGCAACGGCGTTCATTCAGGCATTGTTGCCCACTACATTAATTCTTACGGATCCGAAGAGCAGAAGCTTAGATGGTTGCCCAGAATGGCGAGTGGTGAAATCGTCTCTGCCATAGCTATGTCGGAACCAGGAACAGGCTCCGATTTGCAAGCGGTTGGTACTACTGCCGTAAAGCAAGGTGACCATTACGTGATTAATGGCCAAAAAACATTCATTACTAATGGCATGAGCGCCAACCTAATTTGTGTTGTCGCTAAAACGGACCCTTCGGAAGCTGCCAAAGGTATCTCCTTGATCATGGTTGAAACTGAATCTGTCGAAAACAGTGGCGGTTTTACTCGTGGTAGGAATTTGGAAAAACTAGGGATGAAAGCTCAAGACACGGCGGAACTTTTTTTTGATAACGTCGAAGTAGCTGATAAAAACTTACTAGGCCCAGCAGAGGGCAAGGGTTTTATACAGCTTATGGAGCAGTTGCCCCAAGAGCGACTCATTATTGCAGCAGGTGCCTGTGCTGCAATTGAGAGTGCGCTCCGAATCACATCGGAATATGTAAAGGAACGCAAAGCATTTGGAAAAAGAATTCTTGATTTCCAAAACACTCAGTTTCGTCTAGCGGAGCGATTTACCGAAGCTAAACTTGCGCGTACTTTCGTTGATCAGTGCGCGATGCAATTAGAAGAGGGTAAGCTGGATGATGCGACGGCAGCAATGGCTAAATGGTGGACTACCCAAAAACAATGTGAAATTGTGGATGAATGTCTGCAGTTTTTCGGCGGGTATGGCTACATGATGGAATATCCAATTGCCAAGATGTATGCCGATAGTCGGGTACAGAAAATCTATGGGGGTAGTAACGAGATTATGAAGTTGCTAATCGCAAGAGAAATCTGAAATAGAAAGATTTGTAGATTTAAGAAGGGTAAACGGCATGAGTAGAATCAAAGTTTTTGCAAGTGTGTTACTAGTTTGGCCAATTTTTTCATTGGCGGCAGAAACAGGCTACATTGCGCCTAAGACCGAATTCGGAGCTCCAGATTTGCAGGGCACGTGGTCAATAGCAACACAAACCAATTTGGAAAGAGCCCAACGATTTGATGGAAAACTGACAATTACTGGAGAAGAGGCGCTTCGGATAGAGTCGATGGTTCGAGCTGGAATGGAAAGGAGTAACCAGCCCAGCGATCCGAACAGATCAGCCCCCACCGCTGGTCAGAATGTAGGGGGCTACAATACATTTTGGATGGACCCCGGCGATAGATTAGCCGAAGTGGATGGTGAAATAAGAACTTCAATTATTGTAGACCCTGCTGACGGAAGGGTTCCATATAGTGTAGTAGGCAGACAAAAATATGACGAAGCGTTAGGATTTCGAAATTCTTATGAGGGGCCGGAAATTAGACCATTGGGTGAGCGGTGTATCGTAGGGTTTGGTTCTTCTGGCGGGCCGCCTAAATTGCCGGTTCTTTACAATAACCTTACCCAAATAGTGCAAACCAAAGATTATGTTATTTTGTTGGCAGAAATGAATCATGACGCACGGATTGTTAGACTGAATCAAGACCACTATCAAACATCATTCAATCCATGGTTGGGCGATTCCGTGGGTTATTACGAAGAGGATTCTTTGGTAGTGGTTACCACTAATTTCCATGCGCAGCAAAATTTGCGCTCTTCTCTTGATCATAGATTTTATGGCAGCACCAGCATGACAGTAACAGAACGATTTACTCGGACTGCGAATGACAAAATCTTGTATCAATTTACAGTAGAAGACCCCGAGATCTACTCTCAAGCCTGGAGTGGTGAGTTACCCATGAATAATTCAGGAGAGCAATTGTTTGAGTATGCTTGCCACGAAGGAAACTACGCACTCCCAGGTATTTTGGCGGGTGCTCGACGGGCAGATGCTGATGGCGTGGAATACGCGCCTACAGATCCAGGACGTCAGTAGGAAAGTAGTGTGCTGGCCGCTATCGCAGCCAGCGCGATACATTATCTTAAGTCAGGTAATTTATAGTCTTCGGCATCCAGCCGAGCGCGAATAGTTTTCTTATCTATCTTTCCAGTTGATGTCAGTGGGATATTATCGGTTTCAATGATTTCATCTGGAAGCTGCCATTTTGCAAATATGCTGCTGCAATGTTCCAGAACCGCAGTTGGATCCATTGTAGCTCCGTCATTCATGATGACCAAGGCAACAGGTCGCTCGTCCCATTTAGGATGGGGTTGAGCTACCACAGCCGCCTGGGCAACTTCGGACATGGCGACAATATGGTTCTCCAAATCCACCGAAGAAATCCATTCTCCACCAGACTTTATAAGATCTTTTGAGCGATCTGAGATAATAATGTACTGCTCAGGATCAATTTTCGCGACATCACCCGTAACTAACCAACCGTCATGGAATTTGTCGGGTTGCGGATCATTAAAGTACTCAGATGCAATCCATGGCCCTTTAATGCATAGCTCGCCTACTGCTTCTCCATCGTGTGGAAGTCGATTCCATTCTTCATCAAATATTTCGATTTCAAGGCCAGGCATTGCCAGGCCGGCTTTGGCAACATTTTCAAAATGTTCGTCTTCGGACTTCTCAATTTGGGAGCGTTTGGAAACCTTGCGTGAAAGTGTGCCTAGAGGATTAGTCTCGGTCATTCCCCATCCTTGGATCATCTCCACATTATATTTGTCCCAATACCAACGCATCATCTCTACCGGCGGTGCTGAACCACCGCAAGTCATACTGCTGAGACTGTCTAAGTTATATTTGCCAGGATTTGCCTCCAATTCTGCTCGCACACCTTGCCAAATAGTTGGGACACCGGCAGACACAGTAACTTCTTCCTCTTCCATCAGCTTCAGAAAAACGTCAGGCAGCATGAATCGATGAGGCATTACTTGTTTGCAGCCCAACATGGACGCTGCAAACGGCAATCCCCAACCCATGGCATGAAACATAGGAACAATGCCTAATAGAGAATCTAACGAAGATAGCCCCATAGAATCAGTCAGGGACTCAGTCAGCGTGTGCAAGTAGGTGGAGCGGTTTGTGTACATCACTCCTTTGGGTTTGCCAGTTGTTCCTGATGTGTAGCAGAGACCCATGGGGGAATTCTCATCAATTTCAGGCCAGTCATAATCGGTCGGTTGATCCTTGATGAAATCTTCATAATCGATCTGGTTTTCGAAAGAGCTTTCACCGCCTTCACCATGGCGACAGATTACAAGTAGTTCGACACAGGGAATTTTTCCCCAAAGAGGTTCCAATAAAGGCAGCAAATCCTCATCCGCGAATATTACTCGATCACCTGCATGATTAATTATATATTCCAGATCGACAGGGGAAAGTCTAATATTCAACGTATGCAGCACGGCCCCCATAGAGGGTACACCTTGATAGAGCTCGAGATGACGGTAGTTGTTCCACATAAAGCTACCGACTCGATCGCTGATCTCAATGCCATGATTATTTAGTGCATGAGCAACCTGGTTAGCACGATCCCAGGTTTGTTTTAATGTTTGTCTGTGAGTGCCATCAGCTTGCTGCGTAACCACTTCAATCTCTGGATCCATGATCGCTCCACGACCAAGTATTCGTGACATTAGCAGAGGTGTGTTTTGCATTGTCATCCCAGTGTTCCCCTTTTTTCTCTTCGTGCTCTGGATTAGTTGCGGAAGGGGAGCATAGCGAATAAGTGGGGGGATGATCAAATGACTAATAGAAAATTTAAAGAAGGGCGGGTGTAAGAGGAAAGCAGAAAGTAATTTCGGGTTTCGTTGGTTAATTTCCGACCCGTTTGAGGGATTAAGCGGATTTGCTATAAGTCATCTCTCAGCGAAGGCAACATGGCAATTAATTGAAAAC